>Ga0316207_10000643_pt1 | contig 52279 bp, 52 predicted proteins | sample 6weekpyrite_MG_FD_204943 | JGI IMG/M metagenome (GOLD analysis project Ga0316207, IMG submission 204943) | Microbial mat bacterial communities from mineral coupon in-situ incubated in ocean water Damariscotta River, Maine, United States -... | ecosystem: Environmental > Aquatic > Marine >...
GTGATAGAGATTCTACATTGCGGATTGAGCCTTCGCCCTTACAGCGTGGACAGGTGGCCTGGATGGATTCTTCCAGTGATGGGCGGAGACGCTGACGTGACATCTCCAGCAGGCCAAAGCGTGATATACGGCCAACCTGGACCCGAGCGCGATCCATTTTTAAGGCTTCACGAAGGCGATTTTCCACCTCACGTTGATTACGTGATGGAGTCATGTCGATGTAATCAATAACGATTAGACCACCGAGATCACGCAGGCGAAGCTGACGGGCGATTTCATCAGAGGCCTCAAGGTTGGTGTTTAGAGCGGTTTCCTCGATGTCACCCCCTTGGGTAGCACGTGATGAGTTGATATCAATCGAAACCAGTGCCTCGGTGCGGTCAATGACGATGGCGCCACCTGAGGGTAGACGAACTTCATGCTGGAAGGCTGTTTCGATCTGACTTTCGACTTGATAGCGTGAGAAAAGGGGGACGCTATCGTCGTAGAATTTTAACTTACTCTTGTTGTGCGGCATGACTTGGCTCATGAAGTCCTGCGCGTAATCGTAAACGTCTTTACAATCAATCAGAATTTCGCCGATATCCTGGCGGAAATAGTCACGAATGGCACGGATAATCAGGTTGCTTTCCTGGTAGACCAGGAATGGGGCAGGGCGTTCTTGGCCTGCCTTGTCGATGGCTGTCCATAGTCGAACCAGATAATCCAGGTCCCATTGCAGTTCTTCAGTGCTCTTGCCGACACCAGCAGTACGGACGATGACACCCATTCCTTCAGGAATCTCCATGGCTGCCATGGCATCACGCAGTTCGCTACGTTCTTCGCCTTCAATGCGACGAGATACGCCTCCAGCGCGAGGATTGTTGGGCATAAGTACCAGGTAGCGGCCAGCGAGGCTGATGAATGTTGTCAGCGCGGCACCTTTGTTGCCACGTTCTTCTTTGCCTATCTGAACAATAACTTCCTGTCCTTCCTGTAATATTTCTTTAATGTTGGGACGGCGTTTCTCATCTTCGGGTTGTTTTGCGTAGCAGCTTGGGGCAATTTCTTTGAGTGGCAGAAAGCCGTGTCTATCAGCGCCATAGTCAACAAAGGCTGCTTCTAGACTAGGCTCGATGCGGGTAATCTTACCCTTGTAGATATTTGATTTTTTTTGTTCGCGACCTGGCAGTTCTATATCGAGGTCATAGAGGCGTTGGCCGTCAACAAGGGCAACGCGCAACTCTTCTTTTTGAGTTGCATTGATAAGCATTCTTCTCATTTTTTTTACTGTCTCCTTGGGCGTCAACCGTGGTTTTCGCCGCCTGAGACTGAACGTTTTTTGTGTGCATCTATATCTACAATGCCAAGCACTTCTATTCAACCGTGTTGGTTGTGAGTGCGCCTGCAGGTTATTTACTTAGTGTCACTTATTCGTGAATTGAGCATTTATTGGCTATATTTCACGAGGGTGATATTTTAAAATTTCAACCCGCTTTTCCCTGTGATTTGTCTCAGGGTTCGTTCAGTCCCCCGCGGTTTTTCACGGGTGCACCAATGTCTGTTAGTTAATTTGTATCTGCCCGTTAGGGCTGTGCACATTTCTGTGCCACTTCATCGACATTCATATCTGCGCCATGAAGTGATAAAATTTGTCTCTTGTAGCAATGCAAATCATTGGCATGTTGTCGAAAATATTGACATCATGTCGCCTAATTTGGTTCATCGCACAGTTTTGACCGCGCGGACCACAAAAGGCCATTAAGCATTGCTAAGAGGTAGTGGCGGTTTATGTTGAAGGTTAGAAAACAACCTGGCCAGCCAATACCATCGTCTGAATATAACATGTTCCCCCCTGTCTGGAAATATATGGAAGGCTTTAAAAATGGTGGTAAATGACTGATTTTTCGGAAAATGCCACCTCAAAAGTGCAAATGGTCGAGGTCGATGCCGATAGAGCGGGGCAGCGTATAGATAATTTTTTGTTGTCTTTGTTGAAAGGTGTGCCGAAAAGCATGATTTATCGGCTTTTACGTACCGGCCAGGTGAGGGTAAATAAGGGCAGAATCAAACCGGTTTACAGGATTCAGGCGGGGGATATTATTAGGATTCCGCCCGTGCGAATGGCTGAAAAAGGTGATGTTATCGATCCTGGTCAGGCTATATTAGATCGAATTAAAAAAAATATTATTTTTGAGGATTCAGGACTGATTGTTCTGAACAAGCCGGCTGGACTTGCAGTGCATGGTGGTAGTGGTATCAGTTTTGGTGTGATCGAAGCAATGCGTAAGTTGAAATCTGAATGTAAAAATCTGGAGTTAGTTCATCGATTGGACAAGGATACTTCGGGCTGTCTGCTTATTGCTAAAAAACGTTCTGCCTTGAGGCATCTGCATAGTGCCATGCGTTCTGGTGATGTAAAAAAGTTTTATCAGGCTTTGTGTAAGGGGAAGTGGCGTGGTGGCAGTCAGCTGGTTGATGCGCCTTTACGAAAAAATGTTGTCAGTTCTGGCGAACGTATTGTCAGGGTCAGTGCCGATGGTAAGGAGGCGAGTAGTCGTTTCACCCCAAAACAACGCTTTAAGCTGGTAACCCTGATGGAGGTGGAGCTGTTTACTGGGCGAACACATCAAATCCGTGTCCATGCAGAACACAGTGGTCATCCGCTGGCCGGTGATGATAAGTATGGCGACAAGGATTTCAATCGACAGATGCGTGAATATGGCCTTAAACGCATGTTTTTGCATGCCTGGCAGCTGAAATTCCCTTGGGATGACAGTGTCTTGGAAGTCACTGCTCCGCTTGATGACAGTCTAGAAATGGTTCTCAAAAAATTGGCTTGAGTTGATGGCAGAGAAATTTGATCTAATTGTTTTTGATTGGGACGGAACCCTGATGGATTCGGCTGCGCGCATAGTTGCTTCATTACAAGCGGCAGGGGCTGATCTTGCTCTATTAACCAAAACAGATATGGAATGCCGTAATGTTATTGGTCTGGGAATGCAGGAGGCAATACAAAGCCTGTATGGCGATATTGATCCTGACCATATCCCTAAATTTGCTGATCGCTATAGACATCATTTTTTGGTGGGTTGCACTCAACCTGAGGTTTTGTTTGAAGGTGTGCATGATATTTTGCAAACATTGACGCAACGCCAGCTATGGCTGGGTGTTGCTACCGGTAAGGGGCGCAAGGGGCTGGACCGGGTGCTGCAACAGACAGACTGCAGCCGCTATTTTCATTCGACACGCTGTGCTGACGAAACATCCTCCAAGCCTGACCCGATGATGTTGCATGAAATAATGGCTGAGTTGGATGTAGTGCCTGAAAGAACCCTGATGGTAGGTGATACAGAGTATGATCTTGAAATGGCTCAGCGGGCTGGAACGGCGGCACTGGCAGTAAGTTATGGTGCGCATGAAGGTGAGCGGTTGCATAATTACCAGCCGCTGGCCTGTCTGAATAGCATTGATGAAATGGCGCAGTGGCTGGCTGTGAATATCTAAGAATTGGCTGAGATGAGTGTGAACGAAAATAATACTCCGGATTTAAAAGACCCTTGGACAGAAAATCCATTAATTGATGAGAAAAACATGAAAGACGAGTCTAATAACGAACCGTGGGAACGTGAACTGATCAGCAACCTGGCGATGGGGGCGCTAAAGGAGCAACGCCGCGCCAGACGCTGGGGAATATTTTTCAAGTTATTCATGGTGACCTATCTAGTTGTGTTTTTGATTGCCCTTATTCCAGGCAGCGAAACAGGTCTGACATCGAGTAAACCGCACACAGCGATAATCGAGTTGCGTGGTGTGATTGCCGATAATGCCGAAGCCAGTGCTGACAATGTCGTCACGAGTTTGCGCGATGCCTTCGAGGCTAAGAATGTCTCAGGTATTATCTTACGAATTAATAGTCCTGGTGGTAGTCCAGTGCAGTCAGGTTATATATATGATGAGATAAAACGTCTGCGCGGAATTTACCCGGACAAGCGTCTATACGCAGTGATTACCGATATGTGTGCCTCTGGTGGTTATTACATTGCTTCGGCAGCTGATGAAATCTATGCTGACAAGGCTAGTATTGTTGGTTCTATCGGCGTCGTAATGAGTGGTTTTGGTTTTGTTGATAGCATGGAAAAACTTGGTGTTGAACGGCGCATGCTGACAGCCGGTGAAAGCAAGGGATTTCTTGATCCATTCTCACCCCTGAAAGATAATGATGTAACTCATATCAAATCAATGCTTGGCAATATTCATCAACAGTTTATTGATGTGGTTAAGGCTGGCCGAGGCGATCGACTTAAATCAGATGAAGCACTTTTTTCCGGTCTGATCTGGACCGGAGAACAGAGTGTTGAGCTGGGTTTGACCGATGGTTTGGGTAGTGCCAGTTATGTGGCTCGTGAGATTATCGGTGAGGAAAAAATGGTTGACTACACCATCAAGCCTGACCCAATTGAACAATTTGCCGGTAAGCTTGGTCTCGTCATGGCCGAAACATTGGCCCGTATTAGTGGTGTTGGCGCAGGGACTATCCGCTAGCCTTTCTTAAGGCTGCGGAAGCATCAATAGGTTTAAGTAGTAGCGAACGCCCTGTCATTGCCCCTGGTTGTTGCAATCCCATGAGTTGCAACACGGTTGGGGCGATGTCTTTTAATCCGCCTTCAGCGGCTAATTGCCATTTGATCTGGTCGATGATCATGCACGGTACTGGATAGGTGGTGTGCTGGGTGTGAGGTGTGCCGGTGATAGGATCAATAAGCTGTTCGCAGTTACCGTGGTCTGCGGTGACCACCACTGAATATTCTGCCTTAATCGCAGCGTCAAGAACACGGCCAACTTCATGGTCCAGTGCCTCAACTGCTTTTATTACCGCATCTCTGATTGCTGTATGACCAACCATATCGCCATTGGCAAAGTTTACAATAATGAATGAATGTTGCTGATTACGCATCTTTTCGATGACACAATCTGCGACCACTTCGGCGCTCATTTCTGGTTGCTCATCATATGTGGCAACCTTAGGTGAAGGAATGATCAAGCGCTCTTCATTGGCAAATGCATCGCCTTTACCACCGTTGAAAAAGTATGTCACATGGGCATATTTTTCGGTTTCGGCACAGTGAAACTGATTTAATCCTGCATGGCTGATTGTTTCTGCTAGGGTCGCTTCTGCCAGCTCTTCATCAAAGGCGTAGGGTAGGTCGAAATAGCTGTCGTAGTTGGTAAAGCAAGTGACATTGATTGGGTTAAAATCACCACGATCAAAACTGTCAAACACAGGCTTTGAAAGTGCCGCTGTAATCTGGCGTGTCCGGTCTTTGCGGAAATTGAAAAAAATTACCGCATCATCTGATGTGATTGGTTTGGCATTCGGAAGAATGACTGGTTTTATAAATTCATCAGTTTCACCGGCATCATATGAGGACTCAATGGCATCACGGTATGAGTTTGCTTTACGACCATCGTTATTAACAAGCGCCTGCCAGGCAAGCTCGGTCCTATCCCAGCGTTTGTCTCTATCCATCGCATAATATCGACCACAGACACTGGCAACAGAGCCATTGGCTTTGGCTAATTCCGCGTCAAGTTGGTCAATGCGGTCAATTGCTGATTGTGGTGCGGTATCACGACCATCAGTGATTGCGTGTAATAACGGTGTTACCTGCTGTCGTCTGCATAGTTCGATCAAGGCATATAAATGATCGATATGACTGTGTACACCACCCTCTGAAACAAGCCCCATTAAGTGTAGTGGTCTATTTTGTTGTTTGGCTTTTGTGACTGCTGCAATCAGTACGGGGTTTTCATAAAAGCAGTTATCAATAATTGAATCATTGATTTTGACCAGATCCTGTCTTTGTATAGCACCAGTTCCCAGTGTTAGATGGCCGACTTCAGAATTGCCCATTTGGCCTTCGGGCAAGCCAACTGCGCTGCCGGAGGCCTGTAGTTCAGTTAATGAATAGCGTTCAAAGTACTCATCCAGGCGGGGGGTTTTTGCTGCTGCGATGCCATTATTGATCTTGCTGGGATTGAGTCCAAAGCCATCTAAAATTACTAAGAGGGTCCGACGGCGTGGGGGGGTGTTGACCTGCATGTTACTACTGCTCCTTCTTACTGCTTCCTGCTTAAAAAGATGCTTACTTCGGTAATGATTATGACGCAGCTAGTTATACGGCTATTAGGTCAAAATCTTGAGTTTAAAAAATAGCTACTTTTTACTTCATTTTTATTAAAGATCACTTTTTTAAAACCGATATAACTAGTGAGCTTAATATTGTTATATGAGTTGTAAAAACATAAAACACTCAGGCTTAAACGATATAAAGCGAATAATATTAGAAGGTTATGAGGTTTTGCTGTGAAAAATGAAATTGCCAGAAACTTTGCCTTAAGTTTGCTTCCAGCTGTTATGTTAATGACAGCTCCAGTTTCGGCAAGCACAGATGCAGCCCTAACCCATCTTGGTTCTGAAACTATCAACCTGAGCTGTTTTGACTGGCAGCAGGATGAACAGTTTTCCTATAATTGCAAAGCAAGTGTTTTTGATGCTGCGAGCCCAGCAGATCAAAGTAAGGTTGGTGATTCTTTTTACTACGGCGAAGGCGTAAGCCAAAGTTACTCTGAGGCGGCTAAGTGGTACCGTAAGGCTGCTGTTCAGGGTGATGCCTATGGCCAATTCAGTATTGGTTATATGTACAGCAAGGGCGAGGGTATTCCACATGACACCTGGTTAGCACTTAAATGGCTGAGTAAAGCCGCAGACAGTAAACTAGCAGCAGCGCAGTATGCCCTGGCTGATATGTACTATTACGGTGACGGTGTTGCTGTTGATTATGAACTTGCTACTAAATGGTACCAAGAAGCGGCAGCGCAAAATTATAGTTATGCTCAATACAGCCTTGGTTTTATGTATAAAAAAGGTGTTGGTATTGAATTAGACTATGACAAAGCCATGGTTTGGTTACTTAAAGCTGCCAAGCAGGATCACCCTGAAGCACAGGCAAGCATTGCCTACATGTATATGAATGGTGATGGTGTTGCCCAAGATACAAAAAAAGCCTTTGACTGGTTTTATAAAGCCGCTATGCAAGGGCATGCCGGTGCACAAAACAATCTTGCCTTCATGTATCGAAGAGGTACTGGTGTTGAACAGGATTTACAACGCGCTGTCATGTGGTATAAAAATGCCGCCCGTCAGGGCGATGCAAAAGCTCAGGCCAGTCTGGGATATATGTTTCACAAGGGAATTGGTGTGGAGCAAAGCTACGCCAGTGCAATTCAGTGGTACCGTCTTGCTAGCCAGCAGGGAGAAGTCAGTGCTCAGTTTAATCTAGGTCTGGTTTATATGCAGGCAGACGGTAACATGCGTGATCTAAACAAAGCTGTTGAATCATTTATGGCCGCAGCCAGTCAGGGGGATGCCGAAGCACAATATTATGTAGGCACACTCTATCGTAATGGTTGGGGTGTAGCGCGTAACATTGAAAAGGCGTTGGAATGGTTCCGTATGGCAGGTGAATCGGGTAACGCCAAGGCTAAGCAGGAGATAGACTTGCTTGTCGCATTGCATCCTGCCTAGCACCTTGGACAGGTTGTGTTTTTCCTATTGATGAAACTGCATCCACCAGTCAGTGGCCAGCTTTTCTGCAATCATGATTTCTTGTTCGGATAAATGCTTAGCGAGTTCGGCTCGCGCTTCAATGGCGTCTTTGTATTCCATAGCGGCTGAAATTTCGTACCACATATAAGCCTTCACTCTGTCTATTTCTGTGCCATGCCCTTCGGCGTGGGCCACACCCATTAGATATTGCGCTGTTACTGAGAGTTGTTCAGCTGCCAGGTTAAGCCAATGAAGTGCCTGTGCATTGTCTTGTTCAATTCCATCACCCTTGATGTAAATAAGCCCAAGGGTTAGCTGTGCTTCTACTACGCCGCTGTTGGCAAGTTTCTCGAACCAGAAGGCCGCCTTCGAAATATCCTGAGTTATTCCATCGCCAACGTGGTAGCGGTTTGCCAGGTCTGCTTGGGCCTGAATGTCATCGTTATTTGCCTTTTCTATGATTTTTTGTATTTCAGTGCTGCTTAATGGCTGGGATGGTTGGGCGGAGGCTGTGTTTACCAGCACCAATGTTGCAAGCATCAAAATTGATGTTAGGCGGCTAATAATTGATGACATATGGTGATAATCCTTAAATTTACTGCTTGGGCTGCGAATTATATTTGATTAAGACGTGTGACCCAAGTATACGCGATAGGTTCATTGGTAAAATCCCTGAAATAGCCTAAACCACTTGTATTCAATGACAAAAGTTCGTATCGTTTTGCCTTATGTGTTTTCAATGGGTGGGTAAATATGTGGCGTAGTCTGGCAACAATCTTCCTGATTCTGGCTGGTAGTTCAGCCTCAGCAGCTGATACCTATCAAACTCAACGTCTTGTTGAGGATGGTATTCATGATCCTGAGAATGAAACCATTCAGATACTCCAGGAACCTGTCGAGGCAATGATTGATTTTCCATTGGATAGAAGAGGGCGTGTTGATTGGGTTAGGGCGCTTCGTGATGGCAAGATCAACCCGCGTCGCAGCCTGAGTGGCGATGAGTTTGGTGGTGAAATGATGTTGGAAACGGACATGGACATCATTATGAAGCAGACATCGAATATGCCTCATGTCAGGTTTCCCCATCTCGCCCATACCGAATGGCTAACATGCAACAATTGTCATCCCAAAATTTTTCAACCACAGCTTGAGTCTAATCCCGTATCAATGGAAAAGATACTCAAGGGTGAGTTCTGTGGTCGTTGTCATGACAAGGTCTCATTCAGTCTGTGGACTTGTGAGCGTTGTCATAGCGTCCCGCATAAAGATTCAGCAGATGCTTTTATTGAATTAGACAAATAGACTGCCCAGGTTGCGCCAACGATTGGCACGTTTTATTTGTCGTAAAAAGTTTTTGAACTCCAGTCCTTGAACCTGTTCTAAGTCATTGGCAATTCTGTTTACCTTGGAAAGCTGGAGTGTACGTTTATCCTTTGCTGTGAAAATGATTAAATTGCCTTTGTCAGGTACGGGTAGATTTAAAACGTTGTTGTTGAAAATATGTTCCATCGTTTGATTGGTTTCACGTACATGATCATTCTGATTATTCCATAGGTTTATTGCTACAACCCCTCTGTCATTCAGCCGTTCAAAACAATCCCCAAAGAATTCAAATGATTTGATACTTTCTGATACGCCATCATGGTTGAAGGCGTCAATCAAAATCAGGTCATATTGTTGATGATGGCCATTTTGATTGCGCAAGAAACGTGATGCGTCATCCACAAAAATTTGTATGCGTTCATCATCAGGTAGGCTGAAATAAGTATGAGCTATTTTGACAACGTCTGCCCTGATTTCAATGATATCGACTGAACAGTTGGGGTAATGTCGCAATAAGTACTTTGCAATCGAACCACCACCAAGCCCTATCATTAAAATTTTATGTGGCTGTGGTTGAAATAACAGACTTGCCATCATTGATCGTGTGTAAGAAAGTACTAGGCGATCTGGTTGAAAAATATCCATGCAACTTTGCTTGGCATCATTGCCAAAATATAATGAACGGGTATTTTGGTTTTGGCCAATTTCGATGAAGCCTTCGTCACTGTTGTTTTGATAAATTATATGTTCAGGCATTCTGGCGAGTGTTTGTATTTTGGCTGAAATTGTACAAGAGAAAAATTGTTGAAACAAAAAAAGCCCGACAATGCCGGGCTTTTAGACGGTACATTTGTAATTCAATTATGCAATAGATGTCTGCTTACGTTGCGAGCTTGGCCAGGAATCAATTCCAGTGCTTTCGTCCTGGCTATCAGTAGACAGGGCAGTCTCACTCTTGTTGTTATCAATCAGGTCACCAAGGCTGATCTTGCTAAGGTAGTCATTTATGTTGTCACTTAGTGACTGCCATAGTTGCTGAGTTTTTTGATGACGTTCATCAACCTTCATTATCTTTTCTTTGCCGGTGTGTTCATCAACGGCATGAATAATTTCAGCTATGGTGATTTCATTAGCTGGCCGGGAAAGACGGTAGCCGCCGCCAGGTCCGCGTGTGCCAGTGACTAGTTTTGTTTGTCTTAAACGTGCAAACAGCTGCTCAAGATAAGACAATGAAATTCCTTGAAACTCTGAAATATCAGCCAAAGTTACTTTTTTGCCATTGTTGGCATTTAATGCAAGATCAAGCATTGCTGTAACGGCATAACGTCCTTTTGTTGAAAGCTTCATTGTCGTGCCTCCTTATGTTGAGGTAAAAACCAATTAAAATGATCAAGTAAATAATGGCACCGTGAGTGTGCTAATTCAATGGCTCAAGCTGATATTTAACATGGTTTAACAATTGTGTGGTTTATATGCCTTTTGTTTGTGTGAGGGGATGATTAAGACAGGGGTTTCTGAGTTAACAATCGTTCAATCGTGCTTTGTATGAACCAGCCCATTCTTACACCAAGTGGTTTTTTTATGGTGTAGGTGATTTCATATAAATCCTTATCTTCTGATTGCTCTAACAAGTAATCATCACTGGTAATCAGCTCGTCAACGAGTTTCAGTTCAAGCGCACGCTTTGCGGGCCAATGTTCACCAGTTGCAATTTTGTCAATATCGACGATTGGACGATGCTCTTTGATAAAGTCTTTAAACAGGATATGTGTATCTTCTAATTCTTCTTTGAATTTCTCTCTAGCCTTATCTGTATTCTCACCGAACATGGTCAGTGTGCGTTTGAATTCGCCTGCAGTGAGTTGTTCAAATTCGATATCATGTTTTTTCAGCAGGCGGTGAAAGTTTGGGATTTGGGCAATGACGCCAATGGATCCAATCACAGAAAAAGGTGCAGCGATAATTTTGTCTGCCACACAGGCCATCATGTAGCCACCACTAGCGGCTATTTTGTCTACAGCAATGGTTAGTGGAATCTTTTTTTGTGTTAATCGCATCAGTTGCGAGGCGGCGAGACCATACGCATGAACCAGCCCACCACCACTTTGAAGGTTTAAGAATACTTCGTCATCAGGGGTAGCAACTGTGAGAATTGCAGTGATTTCTTGCCTTAAAGAGGATAGCGGCGAGGCCTTGATATCACCATCAAAATTCAGCACATAAATTCGTTTGCGAGGAGTAGACTCACCAGACTTGCGTCGTTTTTCATCAGCTTTGTGTTGTTTTTTTTCAGTTTTTTCTAGCTTTTTTAGTTCATCTTTTTCGAGTGTGTTCAGTTTGATGGTCTCTGCCATGTCATCAAGTTTTTGATTGAGCTTTTTTACATCCAGATGTTCTCGGCCCATGTCTCTGCCACGACTGGCCAATAGAATGATTCCTGCCACTATTACCACAATGGCAACTACGATGGTGAGTGTTTTGGCCAAAAAAAGGCCATATTCGGCAAAGAAAGCGGACACCTGGATACTCCCAGTTGGATGAAAGAGGGGCGATAGTATAGCGTTTTATAAAGGCTATAGAATAGTCAGAAAATAAAAAGGCCTCAGGTTTTCACTAGAGGCCTTAATGAGTTAAATGGAGGGGGGGTTAACTCATTACTGTTGTTGCAATAAAAGCCAATACTGAGATGATGCCAGCGAGGGGAAGTATAATCATATAGTCAGTATTTTTAGGTGTAGTGTTGTTAGACATAGTTTTCTCCAATTGGTTTATTTTTATATTAAATGTTGATCATTCTCCTCAGGAATGAAATAAAAAGATACTACGTTTTTTATTAATAGTTAAGTATTTTTGTATGGTATTGCTTGTTTTTTACAAAATAATTCGTTCTGGTAATTTTGGTGTTAGACTAACTCATTAATTATCATAGAGTTAGAGGTTGTTATGAGTGATTTGGTGAGGTTTGGAGTTTCTATCGAGGACGAATTGCTAAAGCGATTTGATCAGGAAATCGATAAAAAAGGTTACTCAAATCGCTCAGAGGCCATTCGTGACCTTATTCGTGAACAGATAGTGGCAGAAGAGTGGGAGTCAGATAAGGAAACGGTTGGGACAATTACGATTGTTTATGACCATCATACCCGTGACCTCTCGTCCAATTTGACCCATATCCAGCACTCATTTGAGGGGGACATCAAATCTGTATTGCATATCCATCTTGATCACCATAATTGCCTTGAGGTTTTGGTGGTATCAGGAAAAGGTAGATTACTACAGCAATTTTCTGATCAGCTGGTCAGTATTAAAGGGGTGAAGCACGGTAAGTTGACAATGACTACGCTGGGGGATGATATTCCTGGGAAGGGTGATCATCATCATGATCCAGGTCACCCCCATACACATAAGTAAAAAAAGGCGAAGCCTTTTAAGTCACGCCCTTTTTGGGTTACTGACATTTTTCTAGTTTTAGAAGGACACGGCCAGTTGAATGGTTGATGTTGATCCATCGCCACCTGAACCACCATCGGCGACACTGTAATCTTTATCAGAAGCGTGCTCATAGCTCAGGCTAGTGTTCTCAAAAATTTCATGCGAAACGGAGAACAGGATTCTGGTTTCTGGTAAACCAAGGTTTACGGCTTCGCCTGTGGCCTGATAACCAATTGCAGCTGCTCCCCATTCAAACGCGTAGCCAAGCTCGATATTTGTAGCTGATGGGGTTGCTCCCTGGCCTTTAAAGGATAGTTCGGCAGCTTGAAAGTTATCTGATTTTACATGCTCAGCAATAAACGAAAGGGCGTCTCTATTGTAAATCCAGTGGAACGCGATGCCGCTGACGTAGCTTTGAAGTGTGCTGATATCAGCGGTAGAGGCATCGGCATCATGATCTGTGGCAGATGTTAAGTTATCAAACACTCCATCGGTATCACCAATACTGTTGATGTAATCTACACCGACATCAAGTGTATATTTGTCGTTTTCAAAGATTTTGCCAACTGAAAGCCCAATATGTTCTATAGTATTTTCTCCCTTAAGTGCTGCAGAAGTTTCAATGGTGTCGCCGTTAAAAACATAGGCCGATGCGTACAGGCTATTAGCCTCGTAACCGACTAAAATAGCGCTTTCGCGGCTTTCGCCCAGTTCCAGTGTCAGTGGGTCTGAAACCATGTTGCTCTCATAGCTGCCAAAAGGGATGTACATCTGGCCTGCTGTCAGGCTCCAGCCATTATTCATATTTATACTAAAGGTGCCTTCATCTATCTCAAGCGAGGTGTCGTCTTCTTCATGTAGCAACACTAAATGTCCATTGATACGGTCGTTGATTTGGCTATCTATCCCTAGTTCAACGGTGGCAAGGCTGATGTCGCTTGTTTTTATGTCTTGGTAATCACTATTAAAACCAGCCTCAATCTCGATTGCTCCACTGATTTCGAGGCTAGTCGCCGCATAAGCAGGTGCTGTCATCGTAAATGCAAGTATTGCTAGTGTGTTGTGTTTTATTGTTTTCATTTGTTTGTTTCTCATGTTGATATCTGGTTTGCTTTATCAGGCTAGGGACTCAAGTTTTTTGAATATTAACTAGCGTAAGATCTAAATAATATTTTTTCTTATTTTGAATAATTATTGTGTTACGAATATTTTTATCGTGCTATTGTGTGTGACAGTAACACGATAAAAGAAGTATGTGCTACTGTTTGGACGAAAATGCTGGTAGTTTTACATGCACTTACATATAACGGAGTCTTTAATGCGAATCTTAAAATTATCTTTAGGTGTAGCAACAATGCTAATGCTGGGGCAGGCGAATGCTCATTTTCAGATGATTGTTCCTTCCGATGACATGGTTAAACAGAGTGAGTCGAGAACGCTCGATTTGAACCTAATGTTCTGGCATCCGTACGAAGGTATTGGCATGAATATGGTTCAGCCACAGCGATTTGGCGTTGTTAGCCGTGGCAAAGATGAAAACCTGCTTGCTACGCTCAAGCCTGCCAAAATGACTGATATCGAAGGCAATCATTTTTCTACCTATCAAACTAGCTATAAGTTCAAACGTCCTGGTGACCACGTGTTTTACGTAGAGCCAAAACCTTATTGGGAAGCCGCTGAGGAGAGTTTTATTATTCACTACACCAAGGTGGTGGTGAATGGTTTTGGTATGGAGGAGGGTTGGGATAATGAACTTGGTCTAAAGACAGAAATCGTACCGCTGACACGCCCTTATGGTTTGTGGACCAGTAATGTCTTTCAGGGTGTGGTCAAGGTTAACGGCAAACCTGTACCGTTTAGCGAAGTCGAGGTTGAGTATTACGCCGAAGGTAAATCTGTAAACCCCCCAGCTGACCCTATGATTACTCAGGTGGTCAAGGCCGATCAGAACGGTGTTTTTACCTATGCCATGCCCAAGGCTGGTTGGTGGGGTTTCGCTGCGTTGAATGAAGACGATAAAACCATGCAGCATGACGGTAAGGAATATCCCGTCGAGATTGGTGCGGTGCTTTGGGTGAAAACCCATGATATGAAGTAAGATTCATGCAGCCTGAGTTTTTTACCTAGAGAGTGTTTAATGATCAGCATTCATAAAAAGAGATGTTTTGCATTGGTTTTGCTTGTGCTTGCTATTTTTGCAGCGCCTCAAGCTTTTGCTCATAAAATTAATCTGTTTGCCTACGTCGAAGCTGATGAGGTTTATGTTGAAGGCTATTTTGTGGATGGCAAAGCTGCACAAAACAGTAAAGTTCAGGTGCTAGGGCCAAATGGCGATTTGCTGCTAGAAGGCATCACTGATAATCAGGGCCAGTTTCGTTTTCCTGTGCCACAGCAGACTGATCTCAAGATTGTTGTAAATGCCGGCATGGGCCATCAAACTGATTTCACGCTTTCTGCATCGGAGTTAAGCGATAATGAGTCTGTCGAAACTGTATCGGCTAAATCTAGTGGGGTCGAGATAAGTGTGCCTCAGACACTAAACCAGCCAGCCGTGACTAGCACTATGAATAATGCTGATCTTGATGCTGTGGTGCGCAAGGCGGTTAATGAAGCCATCAAACCATTGGTGCGTGAGTTATCGGCGGCGCAGCAAAAGGCCTCCTTGTCCAGCATTGTTGGTGGTGTCGGCTACATCATTGGGTTTCTTGGGTTGTTTGCTTTTTTTAAGGCACGACAAGCATCAACGATGAGGCCTGATTCGGATAAGTAAAGTCATGACCACTTGATAGCATCATTTTAACTAACGTGCTACGCTCTGCCAGGAATTGATGGAGTAGTTTTTTATGCATATTGCCGATGGAATCGTCTCAGGCTCGGTTATCGCTGCTGGCTTTGGTGTAACCGCGTTATTGGCTGCGGTCACGATGCGCAATGTTGAACTTGAAGAGATACCTAAAATTTCTGTTGTGACGGCGGTCTTCTTCGTTGCAAACTTTATTCACATTCCCCTGGTTGTTGCCAGTATTCACCTGATTTTGAACGGTTTGGCCGGAGTGATTCTCGGCAAGCGCGCCTTCATGGCGATTATGCTGGGAGTCGTGCTACAAGCCTTTTTTGGTTTCGGTGGCGTTTCTGTGATTGGGGTTAATAGTGTCATGTTGGGTGGCGGGGCTATGCTTGCCTATGGCGTGTGGCAGTGTCGGAATTACGTTGCAATACCTAATAAAGAGATCATCTTTGGCGCGCTTGCAGGGGGCATGGGAATCTTTTTTTCAGGCTGCATTCTAGCGCTTGCTCTGGTGACTACTGGTGAAGCCTTTATGACCGCGGCACAGCTGGTGCTGGGCTATCACGTCGTCTTGATGATCATTGAAGGTGCAGTGACAGGTGCCTGTGTTGGGTTTTTGCTAAAAACCAAGCCAGATCTTTTGTCGGGTCAGCGTACTAGAAAAGCTGAGTAAACCGAAATGTCTCTGGATATCGATAGGCATGCTCACGTTGAATCATCGATTCAACGTTGGGACCCACGTTTTAAAATTGCATCGATGTTGCTGCTGATTCTATGTCTGGCGCTGGTTAAAAGTATCCCACTGATATTATTTGGCCTGGCCTTATCGGTGGGTTTGTTGCTTGTTTCCAGAATCCCACTGGGTTTTATCTTTCAGGGCTTAAAGGTTGTTGTTCTATTCTTGTTGCCTTTTTTTATTATCTTGCCGCTGACCTATCCCGCTGAAACTGAATCCCACTTTCTAGGCATCCCTTTTGCGATGGAAGGTTTGAGGCTTGCGATGTTGATTGTGATCAAGGCGATTGCCATTGTCCTGACCGCCTATGTCGTTTTTGGCTCACGCCGTTTTGATGTCAGCATGATTGCACTGCAGCATCTGAAATGTCCTCCGCTGGTGGTGCAAATGATGTTGTTTACTTATCGTTTCATTTTCTTGTTTTTGGCCGAGATGCGACGCATGGATACGGCAATGAAGGCGCGAGGCTTTATTAAAAAACCTGATCTCTACACGCTAAAGATTCTGGGTGGTTTTGTCGGTACTTTGTTAATTCGTAGCTTTGAACGTACTGAGCGTATTTATAAGGCAATGTTGTCCAAGGGCTATCAGGGTGAACTGCATACGTTGATCGAATTTAAGTCGGAAGCTAAGGATTTTATCAAGGCTGGGGCGGTGGTTTTATTGTCTATCGCAATTTTTAGTGTGGATATGATGACAGTTTTTCCACATGCCGAGCAGGCATGGTTCTAAGGTAGAGATGAAGATGGATAAAGAGATTGCCATTCAGGTTAAAGATGCTTTTTTTACATATCCCGATGGCCATGAGGTTCTCAAAGGCGCGAATTGTGAAATCAAGGCGGGTGAAAAGGTTGCCTTGATTGGCCCTAACGGTGCGGGCAAATCCACCTTTATGAGCCTGTTGAATGGTGTTGCATTGGCAACACAGGGCCAGGTGAGTATCGGTGGCCTGGAAGTGACTAAAGATAATCTGAAACAGATTCGTCGTAAGGTTGGGGTGGTTTTTCAGGATCCAGATGACCAGCTGTTTTGTCCGACGGTGTTTGATGATGTTGCCTTTGGCCCTTTAAACCTTGGCCTGCCTAAGCATGAGATTGAAGAACGAGTCGCAGAGGCATTGGATACTGTTGGCCTGACTGGTTTCGAAGATCGTTCGTCTTTTCATCTTTCATTTGGTGAGCGTAAACGTCTGGCGCTGGCAACCGTATTGTCATACCAGCCGGATATCTTGGTATTTGATGAGCCCTCAACCAATATGGATCCACTCAATCGGCGCAAACTGATTCAGTGGCTGGCTGAGTCTGACAAAACAATCCTTCTCTGTACGCATGATTTGGATATCGCTCTTGATGTCTGTGATCGTTGTTTGATGTTGTCTGAGGGTCATTTTGTCGCTGATGGTCAGGCATCTGAGATCTTATATGATCGCCAACTGCTTGAAGAAAATCATCTTGAGTTGCCACTTGCCCTGATGACCCATGAACTTCTGCATGAGAAATTAAGCACTGGTCAAATGGATGATGAGCATAAACGCATCATTTCAACATTTCTCCATGCCCATCGTCATAGTCATGGCCCGGATGGGGATGAACATGTTCACATTCATTTTCACCCGAGTGAACCTGGACACGAGCATCATGATGGTTCTGCTGATCATACGCTCGGTAGTTTAAAGATTAAACTTGATGATGTTGATGGTAATGAGCATACTCACTACGACCACGACCACGACCACGACCACGACCACGACCACGACCACGACCACGACCACGACCACAGCCATGATCACAAAATAAAAACTGGCCCCAGCTAGTCTATCGCGCAACCGCTAGTTGGTTGCTGATTGGCTTGATGTTTCGTAGGGAATGTTATCAGGTGCAATCGCACCACCAGAGATAATAAAGGTCATTGCTTCTTCCACAGTCCAGTCGGTTGAAATAAGATTTTCAACCGGAACAATCTCAAGATATCCAGACGTTGGATTGGGGGTTGTGGGGACATAGACAGCCGCCAGTTCTTTGCCGCTGTTTTCATCTTTCATAATACGTGTGACAAAGCCCACTGTTTTCATTTCTGGGGATGGGAATTCAATTAACACTACCCTCTGTAATTTCTCAGGCTTTTGCTGCAGTACAGATAACAGTTTTTTGGTTGAGCCATAGATGGTTTGGACCAGTGGGATTTTGTTGAGTATGAAATCAACTAGTATCAGGGCTTTTTTACCGACTACACGGCTTGCTAGCCAGCCAAGTAGATATAAGGCAATCAGTGTCAGGGCGACGGCGAGTGTATTTTGAAACCATGGTTCAAGCAGCCAGCGACTTAACTCGGGTAAGTGCTGTTCTGATTTTCCTGCCAGGGCTTTTACCCAGGGCCTACCAGCCTTGGAGAGCTGGTTAAAGAAAAAGTTAAATACCAGCCAGGTAATCCAGATTGGGATTACCGTGATGATACCCGTAAGCAAATAGCGCTGAATGTGGGGAACAAAGCGCCTATTCATAGCTTGCTTACGCTTGTTGGTTGTCTTTGCCAACCAGGTAAAGCCAGAGGTAGCCGCATACACCAGCAATAATGGATGCAAACAAAATCCCGCTCTTGGCCAGTAGCAAGTATTCTTCCTGGCCAGAAAAGGCTAGTTCCGCAATGAATATAGACATGGTAAAGCCAATGCCTGCTATGAGTGAAACGCCAGCAATCTGGGTAAATTTGACTCCTTGTGGCAATTTACATATCCCCAACTTAATAGCCACAAATGAGAAGCCGGCAATGCCAATGAACTTTCCTAAAATTAGGCCGGCCATAACACTGATGGTAACGGGGTGGCTCAGCGTTTCTCCCAAGGTACTGAAGTCAATTGGCACGCCGGCGTTAGCCAGGGCGAAGAGTGGAATGATTAGAAATGCCACAGGTGTGTGCATGCTGTGCTCAAGTCGCTGAAGCGGTGTTTCTACCAGATGTACTCCATTTTCCAATGTTTGTAGAATTGAACGTTGCTCTTCATTGCGCATGATGCTCACGCCTGGTTTGTGGCAAAGGTCAAATTTATTCAGCATGCCTCGAACAAGTTTACTGAATTGGCTTGGTTCAAATTTTGGGGTTGCTGGAATTGTCAGTGCAGTTAATACACCTGCCAGTGTGGCATGAACACCTGACTTTAGCATTGCTAACCAAAGTAGCAGGCCAATTAAAAAGTAGGGTAGTGGTTTGCGAATGCCAAAGATATTCATCAGGATCAATAGCGCAAATAAACCTGCCGCCATACCTAACGCTCCCCAATAAATAGTGTCGGTGTAAAAAAGGGCGATAACCATAACTGCTCCAAGGTCATCAACAATTGCCAATGCCACCAGGAATGTTAATAGGGCTTTGGGTACACGGCTGCCTAACAGAATCAGTACGCCAACTGCAAAGGCAATGTCCGTGGCCATGGGGATTCCCCAGCCATTTGCTGCCTCAGGATCAGTATTCATAACTATATAGGCTAAGGCCGGGACGACCATCCCACCGATTGCGGCGATGATGGGTAGGCTTGCCTGCCTTATATCAGACAGTTCTCCAACAATGATTTCACGCTTGATTTCAAGGCCCACAACAAAGAAGAACAGAGCCATCAAACCATCATTAATCCAGTGGTGGAGTGATTTTTCCAATACCCAGCTGCCAATTGTGAAGCCTACAGGGGTATGTAGCACATGTTGATAGCTATCAATAAAACCAAAGTTGACGATTGCCAGGGCAATCACTGTGCAGGCCATCAGCAGAAAGCCACTGGTGGTTTCCTGGTGAATAAACTCCTCGAGTGGAGTCATGACCTTATTAAATGCTTTTTCTAGAGCGCTGTCCTTTGTCTCTAGTTTTTGGTTGTTTTCATGTGCCATGAGCTGTTTGTATGATCATTTGTATTGGATTCTGCGCATGATACACCAATAAAGTAATTTCTTTCATATGCTTAGTGCTGATTTTTATTGGGTTACCAGCCCCAAAATGAAATTGATTTCATTTGCATGAGAGATTGCTAATAACCCATTAAAAAATATGTCATTAACATCATATAGTTATTTGGTTATTTCTTTAAAGTTTCGAGAAGGTAAACCGATAGATCATTTCAAAGGGGTGGCTGTATTCATTTTTAACGCTACTAATTTGGCTAAATTTACATGGCTGCTGCCATTCGGAGGAATCAATATGGCAGATGGAAATCAAGAGGTTAGTGAAACCATGAACTCAATAGATGGATCTACAAATATGATTGATGATCAAGCATCTCGTTTGCAGTGTGCTTTGGATGGAGCCCAAACAGCCATTATGATGGTCGACCGTGATTTTATAGTCACATACGCTAATAAAGCGACGATGGATTTATTGGCAAAATATAAAACGGAATTTTCAGCGGCCTTTCCTGGCTTTGTCCCTGATTCCTTGATAGGTGGATGTATTGATATGTTCCATAAGAACCCTACGCATCAGCGCAAATTGCTGGATGATGCGAGGAATCTCCCTTATCAAACTGATATTAGTATTGGTGAATTGAAATTTGCGTTAAACGTGACCGCAATGATTGATGCCGGTGGCGAGTATGTTGGCAATACTTTGGAATGGTCAGATGTGACTGAATTGCGCAACCGTGAAAATCACGTGGCGCGTTTACAGGGTTCAGTTGATGCCTCAATGCAGGCGATGATTATGGTCGATCGTGATTTTGTCGTCACTTACGCGAATAAAGCGACGCAGGATTTATTAACAAAATACAGAACCGAATTATCAGCTGCATTCCCGGGATTTGATCCAACGGCCCTGGAAGGAGTCTGTATTGACATGTTCCATAAGAATCCAGCACACCAACGTAAGCTGCTGGATGATGTAAGCAATCTTCCTTATCAAACCGATATTAGCATTGGTGATTTGAAGTTCGCATTGAATGTTACTGCCATTATTGACGCCGATGGAAATTATGTTGGTAACACCCTGGAATGGTCTGATGTAACGGCTTTGCGTGTTAGTGAAGTGGAAATTTCACGATTGACATCGGCCGTAAAAGGTGCTGAGACGGCATTGATGTTATGCGATAGCGACCTGAATATTACCTTTGTCAACGAAGCGGTTGTCCAATTGCTCAATAATAGGGTGCAAGAGTTGCGGCAAATATTTCCTGGGATTGATCCTAATAACTTGATTGGGGTGAATATTGATCAATTTCACAAGAACCCTGCTCATCAACGCAGTTTGCTGTCCGATGTAAATCGTCTACCGGCGAGAAGCAAGATACGTCTCTTGGATTTAGTTTTTGAAGTCAATGCCACCGCGATACTGGGTCCGAGTGGTGAATACATGGGTAACATGGTCGAGTGGTTAGATTTAACTGAACAGACAAATGCCGAAGAGCAGATGGAGAAACTGATTGAGGCGGCTGTTGCTGGCGATCTTGAGCAGCGCATTGATACTTCAACCTATACAGGTTTCATGAAGGGCCTGGGTGATCAGGTTAATAGTATGATGCAAGCAGTGGTTGATCCCATTCGTGAATCAACTCGCGTCATTCAAGGTTTGGCTGAAGGTGACCTGACCCAGATCATGACAGGTGAATACCAGGGTGAATTTGCAGTTTTGCGTGATGCCCTGAATGATTCGATGGCAAAATTACAGTCGATGGTTTCAGAGATAACCCAGTCTGCGGGTAGTATTAGCAGTGGTGCTGGAGAGATTTCACAAGGAAATACCGACCTAAGCCAGCGTACAGAGGAACAGGCATCTTCCATCGAAGAAACAGCATCAACCATGGAAGAGATGACTAGCGTGGTCAAACAGAATGCAGACAATGCCCGGCAGGCTAATCAGCTGGCCAGTGGTGCTCGTCAGCAGGCAGAAAAGGGCGGTGAGGTTGTAAGTAAAGCGATTACTGCCATGTCTGAAATTAACGCTAGTAGCAAGAAGATTGAAGATATCATCAGTGTTATTGATGAGATTGCCTTCCAGACTAATCTGTTGGCACTGAATGCAGCAGTCGAGGCTGCACGTGCCGGTGAGCAAGGCCGTGGTTTTGCGGTAGTGGCTGGTGAAGTGCGAAGCCTGGCCCAACGCAGTGCTGCTGCAGCGAAAGAGATTAAAGGTCTGATCAAGGATAGTGTTGGTAAGGTTGATGAAGGCAGTCGCTTGGTCGATGAGTCAGGGACCACATTAGAGGAAATTGTGACAGCCTCTAAGAAGGTTAGCGACATTATTGCTGAAATCGCGGCGGCTGGTCAGGAGCAGGCAACTGGTATTGACCAGATCAACAAGGCGATTACCCAGCTTGAGTCGGTGACACAGCAAAATGCAGCCTTGGTTGAAGAAGCCGCAGCGGCGAGTGAATCAATGGCAAATCAATCTGTAGGCCTGCAACATTTGGTTGGTCAATTCACTATTGATGAATCATATCTGGAACAGACTAGTGCGCCAGCACCAAGAAGCGCTCCAGCACCACAACCAGCGGCGGCTCGTAGGCCAGCAGCTCCTGCGGCAACGCGAACTCGACCTGCCCCTCAAAGTGGTGGTGATGAGTGGGAAGAGTTTTAAAACCGACTTAACTGTGAAAGAATCAAAGGCTGGATTTTTCCAGCCTTTTTTATGCCGGTATGAATATAGACGCATGGATCACTATTGCGGTGATCACTATTTGTTTTCTCGCACTGATACTGACCCGTTGGGCTGCCGACGTTGTCTTGATGGGCGGGCTTACGCTAATTTTGGTGTTTGGCATATTGACACCAGAAGCGGCCTTGTCTGGCTTGGCCAATGAAGGCATGGTTACGGTTGCCGTGTTGTTTATTGTTTCAGCCGGTCTCAGAGAAACGGGGGCTATTAATTGGATAACTGATACCTTGCTTGGCCGGCCTAGTTCAGTCAGCAATGCTCAGTTACGTATCATGGCCCCGGTTGCGGCTTTGAGTGCGTTTTTAAATAACACGCCGGTTGTTGCCATGTTGATACCGGCAATTAATGACTGGTCCCGTAAATATCAGCTTTCAGTCTCAAAGTTATTAATGCCGCTGAGTTATGCGGCTATTGTCGGTGGAACCTGTACTTTGATTGGCACCAGCACCAACCTTATTGTCAATGGTTTATTGATTAAGGAATCAGGTGGTGATGGACTCTCTATGTTCGAGCTTGCCTGGGTCGGTATTCCTTGTGTGGTTCTGGTGTTTTTTTATGTTTTGATTGCTAGTAAATGGCTGCTGCCTGAACGTAAATCTGCTATCACCCAGTTTTCTGATGTTCGTCAATACACGGTTGAGATGTTGGTTGAGCCTGGTAGCAGCGTTGATGGTAAATCCATCGAAGCGGCTGGCCTGCGCCAACTCAGCGGTTTGTATTTGGTTGAGATTGAACGTCACGGCAATATTCTTCCCGCCGTATCACCAAAAGAGCAATTAGAAGGAAATGATCGACTGGTTTTCGCTGGTGTAATTGATTCGGTTGTGGATTTGCAAAAAATAAGGGGCTTGAAGCCTGCTTCAGACCAGGTATTCAAGATTAATACCCCTCGACCTGATCGCAGCTTTATTGAAGCGGTGGTTTCTGATACCAGCCCGATGCTGAGTAAGACGGTTAAGGAAGGTCAGTTTAGGTCGCATTACAACGCAGTAATTATTGCCGTCTCCCGCAATGGTGAGCAATTGAGGATGAAGATTGGTGAAGTCATCCTCCAACCTGGCGACACGCTGTTGTTGGAGGCGCCGTTAGCTTTTGTTGAGCAACACCGTAATTCACGTGATTTTTTTCTGGTCAGCGAGCTAGAGGGAAGTAGTCCGCCTCGTCATAACAAGGCGCTTTTGTCTCTGGCAATACTCTTAATAATGGTTGTGGTGGTTTCGACTGGGCTGGTCTCCATGCTCAAGGCCGCTTTTGTTGCAGCAGGTTTGATGATCATCAGTCGATGTCTGACAGGCAGTAATGCCCGGCGTGCAGTTGACCTGCAAGTTCTGGTTGTTATTGCGGCTTCATTTGGCTTGGGGCAAGCCTTGTATCAGACGGGGGCCGCGGATTACCTGGCTGGTCTGATCGTTGAGTTGGCAGGTGGGGGTGACCCACTCATCGCCTTGGCTGCAGTCTATTGTGCCACAGCCTTGTTAACGGCCATGATTACCAACAATGCTGCCGCGGTGCTGATGTTTCCTGTTGTGTTGTCGATGGCGACGACGCTGGGGGTCAGTTATATGCCATTTGTGATTATGTTGATGCTGGCAGCATCCACCAGTTTTGCGACCCCGATTGGTTATCAAACCAATCTGATGGTGTTTGGACCAGGTGGTTATCATTTTTCTGATTTTATTCGAATGGGCTTGCCGCTGACGATTCTGGTTGGTTGTGTCAGTTTATTCATTGTGCCGATGATCTGGCCGTTTTAGCTGGCTGGTTTATCCAGCGGGGCTTGAATTAGTGTAAAATGCTGGCCTTGTTATAGCCTATGACGGCGCATTTCAATATCTTTCAATAATCATATTGTTATAAATAGGGCGTATGTAGATGACAGTATCGGATAATATCACCTGGCACACGGCAACAGTTTCCCGCGCTGATCGCGAAAAAATGAATTCGCATAAGAGTGCCATCCTTTGGTTTACCGGGCTGTCTGGTGCTGGTAAATCAAGTCTTGCCCATGCGGTAGAAGATCGCCTTTTCAAACTTGGTTGTCGTACCTATGTGCTTGATGGTGACAATATCCGTCATGGTCTGTGTAAGGATCTAAGTTTTTCTGATACTGATCGCACCGAGAATATTCGTCGTATTGGTGAAGTCTCAAAGTTATTCATAGAGAGTGGTGTAATGACCTTGACGGCTTTTATCTCACCGTTTCGCTCTGATCGTAGTGCTGTGCGTGAGCTGGTTAATGATGGTGACTTTATTGAAGTTTATTGCAAATGTGACCTCAGTGTTTGTGAAGAGCGTGATGTGAAAGGCTTATATAAAAAGGCTAGGGCGGGTGAGATTCCAGAGTTTACTGGCATTAACTCCCCTTATGAAGAACCGCTTAAACCTGAGATTACGGTTGATACCGCAGCGCAAAGCATTGATGAAAGTGTAAACCAGGTCATCAATGCTCTGGCCGAGCGTAATATTATTTCACTAAATTAATTTCTGCCTGTGCCTGCCTTCTAGCAGGCACATCTTTAACCGGAGTAACATATCTGATGTTCGGTCTTTATTCTTTGCTGAGGCCACTTATTTTTCGTCTCGACCCCGAAACGGCTCATACTTTAACCCTGAAAACGCTTGATATTGCCTATAAGACAGGGCTGCTTGGTAGGGCAGATAACAAGTTGTCTAAATCAATCAATGTCATGGGGCTTAAGTTTCCGTCTGTGGTTGGTTTGGCTGCAGGTCTTGATAAAAATGGTGACCATATCGACGCGCTGGCAGCACTTGGTTTTGGCGCTATTGAAATTGGAACCGTTACACCCAGACCTCAACCGGGTAATCCCAAACCTAGATTGTTCAGGTTGCCAGAAGCCGAGGCCATTATTAACCGGATGGGGTTTAATAACTTCGGTGTTGATCATCTTGTCGAGCAAGTCAAAAATTCCAGTTTTAACGGCATTGTTGGTATAAACATTGGAAAAAATTTTGATACGGCGATTGACAATGCTGTTGATGATTATTTGATTTGTCTAAATAAAGTTTATCCATACGCAAGTTATGTGACAGTCAACATCTCTTCACCTAATACAGCCAATCTGCGTGACTTGCAATCTAAGGATCAACTTGGCGGCTTGCTGAGCACTCTTAAGCAAGCACAGGCCTCCTTGAATCAAGAGCATGGTAAATACGTGCCACTGGTCTTGAAAATAGCCCCTGACATGGATGAAGAAGCTTTGCACGTGATAGCAGATGCTTTACTTGCCCATGATGTTGATGGTGTGATTGCTACCAACACCACAATCACCAGGGACGGTGTGGAAGGTATTAAACATGGTGAAGAGCAGGGTGGTCTTAGCGGTGCGCCATTGAGTGAGAAATCAACCCAGGTTGTCAAAACACTTTATGGGCGACTGGGTGAAAAGATTCCGATTATTGCCGCAGGTGGAATTCTCAGCGCAGAAGACGCTCAGGCCAAGCTTGATGCCGGTGCCAAGCTTGTCCAAGTCTATAGTGGTCTGATCTATCGCGGCCCTCAGCTTGTTCGTGACATTATTGAATCATGTCATCTCAAATGAACCCGGCAATACAGATTGATAATGTCCACAAGCATTATGGCGATGTGCATGCCCTGAAAGGGCTGAGCCTGAGCATTGAAAAGGGTGAGTTTTTTGGCTTGCTTGGGCCGAACGGTGCGGGTAAATCTACCCTGATCAATATTATCGCTGGCCTGACTCGCATGGATAGCGGTCAGGTGACTGTCATGGGGCATAATGTAGTTTCTAATTATCGCCAATCCAGACAGTCGCTTGGTGTGGTGCCGCAAGAACTGGTGTTTGACCCTTTTTTCTCGGTTCGTGAAATTCTACAAATCCAGGCCGGTTATTTTGGTAAAGCCAAACAGTCCTCCGCCTGGATAGATGCTTTGCTCGAGGGACTCAACCTCACAGATAAAGCTAATTCAAATATGCGTGCACTTTCTGGCGGTATGAAAAGGCGTGTATTGATTGCGCAGGCGCTGGTGCATAAACCTGAAGTGGTTATTTTGGATGAGCCCACAGCAGGTGTTGATGTCGAGCTGCGCAGCTCTTTGTGGTCTTTTGTTAAGGAACTGCACAATGATGGTCACACCATTGTCTTAACGACACACTATTTGGAAGAGGCAGAGAACCTTTGCCAGCGCATTGCAATTGTTAATCAGGGCCAATTGGTTGCTTTGGATAGCAAAGAGTCGCTGTTGGCGCGAGGAGTTGGTTCGACGTGTACGGTGTCGGTGACTTTATCAAAGCCTATCAATTATCTGACTGAATCATTAAGAGCTAAGCTTAAATCCAGTGATGATAATAGAATCGAATTTATCCTTAACCGTGATACTGACACAATAATATCCTTGGTTGATAGTCTGCGTACCATTGGCGCTGAGATCATAGACCTGCGTACTGAAGACGCTGATCTTGAAGATGTCTTTATTGAGCTTACTAAGCAGGTGAATGGATGAACTGGCAGGGGATGTATACGCTCTTTCATAAAGAGCTGAGACGATTTGGTAAGGTTGCGCTGCAAACCGTGTTGGCTCCAATTATGACCGCATTGCTTTATTTGCTAGTTTTTTCACACGTGCTTGAAGAGCATGTAAGTGTTTATAACGACGTTAGTTATACGGCTTTTCTAATTCCTGGTTTGATGATGATGTCCATCATACAAAATTCGTTTGCCAATAGTTCTTCAAGTCTGGTGCAGTCTAAAGTGACTGGTAATATTATTTTTGTGTTGTTGACGCCGTTGTCATATCTCGAGTTTTATCTGGCATTTTTAGCGTCGTCGATTGTGCGTGGGCTGTCGGTTGGACTGGGGATATTTATAATCGCCAGTTTTTTTGTCGATTTACCATTACACAATGCTTTGTGGTTATTGATATTTGCAATTTTTAGCAGTGCTGTACTTGGTAGCCTTGGCATTATTGCCGGAATTTGGGCCGAAAAATTTGATCATATGGCTGGTTTTCAGAATTTTATAATTATGCCGCTGTCATTTTTGAGTGGTGTTTTCTATTCTATTCACTCGTTGCCTGAGTTTTGGCAGATATTGTCAAAGTTCAACCCGTTCTTTTATATGATTGATGGCTTTAGATACGGCTTTTTTGGTGTTGCTGATGTTAATCCTTATTTGAGTTTGTTGGTTGTGTCGTTGTTTTGGCTGAGTTTTGCGAGTCTTACCTTGTTTATGCTACACAAAGGCTACAAACTGCGTGATTGAACCGGATTATTGAATCAGTGTCTAAAGAAGTATATGCTTATTAATCATTGAGAGTGTCAGGCCAGTCCTAGATAGAATATCTGTAAACTGGATTACATAGATGCGTAAATATATCCGCCACCCATCAGATATCCCAATTGAAATTGATGGGGTTGATGTGCAAGACATAGAGAGCTTACACGACGTAAGTTTTGGTGGGCTATCCTTTGTTTCAAAAAATAGAATCAAGCCTGGTTCTAAAATCAGTATTACGATTAAATTTGTTAAGCCATCATTTGTGTCGCTGACCGTCGTTAAATGGTGTCGAAAACGTGGTGACCATTACGATGTTGGTGTCTCATTTTATGATCCAGAGGATGCTTATCGTGCCCGTATGATCGAGCAGGTTTGTCATATTGAGCATTATAAGCGTGAGGTGCTTATAAAAGAGGGAAGAAAACTGACAGGAGAACAGGCTGCACTGGAATGGATACAACGATATGCCGCTAAATTTCCTAGTCTTGAGCCTCAAGATTGATAATAAAGGTTTTTATGAATGTTCTCATAACGGGCGCCGGTAGGGGAATAGGGCTGGGTTTTGTTCAGCACTATCTAAATCATGGTGCCAATGTCTGGGCCTGCTATCGTTCAGATGCAAGTTTGCTGCGAGAAATAGAGAATGAAAATCTCAGTATTGTTCAGTGGGATATTGCAGATAACGAGTCAAATAGCGGTCCTGATATTTTTCCTTCTAAGCTGGATCTCTTGATCAATAACGCGGGTGTTTATGGGCCTAATAAACAGGAAGGACAAAGTTTAGATAATATTACTCCAGAATCTATGATGGCCGTATTTGGTGTTAATTGTGTTGGCGCGCTGCGTGTTGTGAAACAGCTTAAAGACAAGGTTATTGCGGCCAAGGGACGAATCGTCAATATAAGCTCTAAAATGGGCTCAATTGAAGAAAATTCCAGCGGTGGTTGTTATGCCTATAGGGCATCAAAAGCTGCGCTTGTTACGGTTTCTAAATCGATGGCGATTGACTTGGCTCCTTATGGGGTCAGGGTGCTAACCTTGCACCCCGGATGGGTAAGAACTGATATGACTTCACATAACGGTTTGATTAGTGTTGAAGAGTCTGTTTCTGGAATGGCAGGCGTAGTCGAAAATATTGATCGATATAGTCCAGGGACATTCGTCAATTTCAATGGTGGAATAATTCCATATTAATTTTTGGGCTAGGGGGTTTCTTCTGCCGGAGATTCCAAAGCCTGCTTAATTGAATGCTCTAGTGCATTAACGTTTGCTTCAGACTGAAGTGCAGAATGATACTTTCCGTTGTGATAAAGAAATAATGAAGGCAGGTGAAAGACATCAAACTCTTCAGTTAGGGCCTGGTCTAGTCCGGCATCAACCTTATATATTGAAACATCAGGGTGCTGCTTACTAAATTGATCCAGTATGTTTTCCCAGTACCGACATGACATACATTCTTTGCTGGAAAAAAATACGATTGCATTTCCAGTGGTTGATTCAAGTGTTTGATGAAACTCGAACTGTTCAAGTGCACTTACAGCAGACATGACACCCTCCTTAAGATATACGTGTTGTGTTTTTACAGTAATTCAAGCTGGACGATGTTACAAGCTTAATCAGACTTGATAATAGTAAAATCAGTTCCTTTTTTGATTCCTAACCTTTTTGCAGTTCCTGCAGGTAATTCCAGAGCATACTGCGCTGGTTTTTTATTGGTATAGGTTTTACAAACTGTTATTTCACAAGGTTGAAGATTGTGGTGGATTTCCAGTAGCTGACCATTTTGATCAAAAAAAATTAGATCAAGGGGGATTAGCGTTTCTTTCATCCAGAATGAAATTGTTTGTGGCTTGGAATAAATAAATAACATTCCAGTATTTGGCGCTAAAGATTTTCTGTGCATCAAGCCGCGACTTCTTTCTGCAGCACTAATGGCTAGTTCTACATTGAAAACATGGTTATTAATTCGAATATTAGTTGCGTCAGCAAAAGTTTTATTGAGAAAAAACGTCCCAAATAAAAGAGCTGTTATTACAAGGGCAGTTTTGGATTGAGGCAAAATCAATACCCGTAGTCTTTTACGTATTTGTTGTGCAATTGGCGGCTAGAATGATAGTTAATAAAGTGATATTCCTTCTTTGCCAAGCATCGCTGTCAAACGGATTAATGGTAACCCAATTAGGGTGTTTGGATCTTCACCCTCGAGGCGTTGAAATAAGGTGATTCCTAAACCTTCTGATTTGAATGAGCCTGCACAGTTGTATGGCTGTTCTTTGTTTAGGTAGCTTTCTATTTCTGCGCTGCTGAGTTTACGAAAGTAGACAGCGAAGGGGCAGACTTCAACTTGTAGGTTGCCTGTGTTTGCGTTGAGTAATGCCAGCGATGTTAGAAATAGTACCTTCTTGCCTGATGCAGCCTGTAGTTGCTGGACCGCTGTCTGATGGTCGCCAGGTTTACCGAGGATGTCGCCATCTAATATAGCGCACTGATCCGAGGCTATAACCAACGCATTCGGGTGCCTTGCAGCAACTGCTTTGGCTTTTTCTTGTGCTAATCGTGCGACAAGTTGTTGTGGAGTTTCATGTGGCTGTGCTGTTTCGTCAATATCAGGCGAATCACAGCTGAACTTCAATTCAAGCTTTTCTAATAATTCACGGCGAAATGGCGATGAAGACGCCAGTACAAGCTGTTTATCCATTAATAACTATTCGATTTCTATCAAGGTTTCGTCAGGATTAACAGTGTCACCCTTTTGAATATGTACGGCGACTACCTTGCCGGAAATTGGTGCTTGAATTTCCGTCTCCATTTTCATTGCTTCGGTAATGAGCAGGGCATCACCTTCTTTAACTTCATCGCCTTCGTTTACAACCACCTCTACGATTGTGCCCGGCATTGAGGTGGTAACATGGCCTGGTTGTTTGGCTTGTGGTCGTTTACTGCCTTTGGTTCTAGCAGGTAGAACTTCACCACTGTCAGCCAAACCTATTTCCTCTAGTGTTTCGACCATGATCTCTTCTGGCACACCATCGACAGAAACATAGAACGGACGACTGTTGTCTGATTTGTGACCTGTTCCGGTGACTTTGATGTTATAAGTTTCGCCGTGCATGGTGACATTGAATTCAACCGGTGTTGCACCGCTGCTATCATTTTGACCAACAGCCTCAAGCGGCTCGGGTACTAAGGTCCCAGCAGCGCGTTCCTCAAGAAAGGTACGACCAACATCCGTGAACATGGCAAATGTCAGAACATCCTCTTCACTTGTCGCCAGGTCCGACACGTCTTTACGTAGATTATCCATTTCAGGTGGCAATAAGTCGGCAGGACGACATTCAATCACATCTTCGTTGCCGATTGCCATTTGTCTAACAATTTCATTTACCTTACCTGGTGCTTTGCCATAACGACCCTGCAAGTAAAACTTAACTTCGTTACTAATGTTCTGGTAACAGGCGCCTGAAAGTATGTTCAGCACGGCCTGTGTGCCGACGATCTGGGATGTAGGGGTGACCAAAGGTGGGTAGCCCAGGTTTTCACGCACTCGTGGCACTTCTTCAAGTACCTCGTTCATACGTTCCAATGCCCCTTGCTCTTTAAGCTGGTGGGCAAGGTTTGAGATCATACCGCCAGGGATTTGATTTACCTGAACTCGAGTATCAACGCCGGTAAATTCACTTTCAAAACGGGCGTATTTTTTACGCACAGCGAAGAAATAGAAGCCAATCTGTTGTAGCAGTTCAAGATCCAGGCCAGTGTCATAGGGTGTATCTCTAAAGGCCGCAACCATGCTTTCGGTTGGTGAATGACTGGTGCCGCCAGAGAAGGTTGAAATGGCGGTGTCTATATGACGACAACCATGTTCAATCGCCTTTAGGTGACACATTTCAGCCAAGCCAGCAGTGGCGTGTGAATGTAAATGGATTGGGATATCGACGGCTGTGGTCAGGGCGTCGACGAGGTTTGCTGTTACGCTGGGCGTTAATAACCCCGCCATGTCTTTGATGGCAATACTGTCGCAACCCATCGTCTTGAGCTGTTTTGCCATGTCAACGAATTGAGGGATGTCGTGGACTGGACTGGTGGTGTAACAGATTGTCCCTTGAGCATGTTTGCCTGTCTTTTTAACCGATTCAATTGAAACGCGCAGATTACGGGTGTCGTTAAGGGCGTCAAAGATACGAAACACATCAATGCCATTCTCAGCAGCACGTTCAACAAAAGCCTTAACGACGTCATCGGAATAGTGGCGATAGCCAAGCAGGTTTTGTCCACGTAGTAGCATTTGTAATGGTGTATTGGGTAGGGCGTCTTTTAATTTGCGTAGGCGTTCCCATGGGTCTTCCTTGAGAAATCGAATGCAGGAGTCAAACGTTGCGCCGCCCCAGACTTCCAGCGACCAGTAACCCACTTGATCGAGTTTTTCGCAAATCGGCAACATGTCTTCCGTGCGCATGCGGGTGGCAATCAGTGACTGATGGCCATCACGTAAAACGGTGTCGGTAATGTGTACTTTATCCATAAGTGTTTTAACTTTTGTTATCGTCCTAGGTGTGCAGCTAATGCTACGCCGATGGCGGCCGCCAGTTCGCGAGGGGCACGTTTAACTGAATAATTTGCCAGTTCGGGATGGCTTTCGACAAAACTAGTATCGAACACACCATTCTGAAATTCCTGTGATTTAACAATTTCAATCTGGTAAGGAATGGTGGTTTTGATGCCATAAACACCAATGTCATTCAGGGCGCGTTCGGCTCTGTCTAATAGGTTATCCCAGGTTAATGCCCAAACTGTCAGCTTGGCGCACATGGAGTCATAGTAGGGTGGGATTTCATAACCACTGTATATGGCCGCATCAGTACGCACGCCAGGGCCGCCGGGAGCAAAATAACGGGTAATACGGCCAAAACTAGGTAGAAAATCGTTTTTTGGATCCTCGGCATTGATTCGAAACTCCATGGCAAATCCACGCAGTTGAATGTCTTCCTGGACAAACCGCAATTTCAGCCCCGAGGCAATGCGAATCTGTTCCTGAACAATATCGACACCAGTAATCTGCTCTGAGACGCAGTGTTCCACTTGCAAGCGGGTGTTCATCTCCATGAAATAGAAGTTGTCGTCGTGATCGAGTAAAAATTCGACTGTGCCGGCATTTTCATAACCAACGGCCTTGGCTGCACGCACGGCAAGGTCGCAGACATAGCTGCGTTGCTCATCGGTTAATTGTGGCGAAGGTGCTATTTCCACCAGCTTTTGGTGACGTCGCTGGATGGAGCAATCACGTTCAAATAAGTGGATTACATTGCCGTGACTATCAGCCAATATCTGTACTTCGATGTGGCGGGGGTTAACAACGCATTTCTCGATGAAGACATCGGCGCTGCCGAAGGCCTTGGTTGCCTCTGAGATAACACGGTCATAATTTGGGCCTAATTCTTTCTCATTTTCACAACGTCGTATGCCACGGCCACCACCACCTGAGGTGGCCTTGAGCATAATTGGGTAACCGATTTCGGCGGCGCATTTCAAGGCAGCCTCAACCGATTCAACATTACCATCACTGCCTGGGGTAACAGGAATGCCAGCGTTAATCATGGCTGTACGGGCTTCAATTTTGTTGCCCATGCGCAGGATGGTTGCTGCATCGGGGCCAATGAATTTGATACCGCGCCGTTGGCATATTTCAGCTAATTGCGGATTTTCTGACAAAAAACCATAACCTGGATGCAGGGCATCACAACCGGTGGCGACGGCTAGATTGACGATTCGGTGGGCATTCAAATAGCCGGCAACAGTTTCAGGACCAAGGTTATAGGCTTCATCAGCCTTTTTGACATGTAGGGAGTGTCGATCTGCATCGGTGTAAATTGCCACGGATTTGATGCCCATTTCGGAACAGGCCCTGACTATTCTGACCGCAATCTCTCCCCGGTTAGCGATGAGTATTTTTTTTATCATATTGATTTTTATGTATATTTTATCAGTGTGTCAGTGCTAAGTAGAGACATGTTCGCAACCGGCCCTGATGATAAGGTCGTTTCGACTTCGAGATTCATTACCAATTTCTACGAGAAAGCCTTTCTTAAGTCAAGCAGTTGTGTGGTAACAGAGTGAAAAATAAGAAATTTCTTTGACAGAGTAGGGCATTCCATTTATCATTCGCCGCCATGCAAGACCAGCACTTACCAACGCAAATAGCTCCCTTCAAACTGGCCCGTCAGGGACAGGCCTTGCAGGGCGTTGTCAGTGTAGATGGCCTTGAGCGCTTGGCAACGCTTTTAAGCGATAACAATGGCCGCATCGAAGTGTCGCTTCAGTTTGGTAAAAACCAGCAGGGAATCAACTTTGTCCGTGGTCATTTGAGCGCTGAGGTGAATGTGATTTGCCAGCGCTGCATGAAACCAATGCCTGTGCAGATTGAGACAGACGTGTCATTGGGTATAGTTTCCAGTGATGAGCGTGCAGCCCAGCTACCAGAGGAATTTGAAGCTCTAATAGTTGAAGAAGAGCCAATTGCACTGGCCAGGATAGTGGAAGATGAATTAATTCTTGCCTTACCTATAGTTGCACTGCATGAAAACCAAAGCTGCGAGCCAGTATTGGAAAAACTACAGGCAGAGGCAAGCAGAATTGAGCAAGCGGAACAAAAAACCAATCCGTTTGCTGTATTGTCAGATTTGAAGCAACAACACTAAATTTTGAGTACCGAAAGAGAAAATAGGAGTTTTAAGCATGGCTGTTCAAAAGAGTAAAAAGACCCCATCACGTCGCGGTATGCGTCGTTCACATGACGCACTGAGCGGACCAACTCTGTCAGTTGATGCAACTTCAGGTGAAGTTCATCGTCGTCATCACGTAACCGAAGATGGTTACTATCGTGGTAATAAGGTAGTTGCCGACAAAGGCGAGTAAGCCTTGAGTTTTACTATCGCCCTAGACGCTATGGGCGGCGATCACGGCCCGAATGTGGTTGTGCCTGCCGCCCTTAGTGTTTTAAAGGAAGTAAAAGATCTCAAGCTGATTTTGGTTGGGGATTACGACGGCTTAACCGAAGAATTGAAAAGCCAGGGGGCTGATGTCGGCCCACGGTTGCAACTCAAGCACGCCTCGCAACAAGTAGAAATGGATGAGTTGCCGTCAGTTGCCTTGCGTGGCAAAAAAGACTCTTCCATGCGTGTTGCAATTAACCTGGTGCGTGAGGGTGAGGCTTCTGCCTGCGTCAGTGCCGGTAACACGGGAGCCCTGATGGCAACATCGCGTTTTGTTCTGAAGACGCTGCCAGGAATAGATCGACCTGCAATTATTTCTGCCTTGCCTACCACCAATGGTCATACCCATATGCTTGATCTTGGCGCAAATGTCGATTCAAGTGCTGATGTGCTGTTTCAATTCGCAGTAATGGGATCGGTCTTGGTACAGGCTGTTGATGGCACCAAGAAACCCAGGGTTGGCCTGCTAAATATTGGTGAAGAAGAAATCAAAGGTAACGAGCGCGTAAAAGAGGCTGCTCGCTTGCTGGCCAAGAGCAATATCAACTATGTTGGTTATGTCGAAGGCAACGATATTTTCAAGGGCGCTGTGGATGTTGTTGTCTGTGATGGTTTTGTTGGTAATGTCGCTCTGAAAACCACCGAAGGAGTAGCGAGCATGATCTCGCACTTCATGAAAGAAAACTTTTCTCGCAACTTGTTTACCAAGTTTGCAGCAATAATTGCAATGCCTGTGCTAAAGGCGCTAAAAAGCCGGATAGACCCAAGGTGTTACAACGGTGCCAGTTTTGTTGGTTTAAATGGCATTGTTATAAAGAGCCACGGTGGTGCAGATGCCTTTGCCTTTGCCAATGCGATTAAAGAAGCAATTCGGGAAGTTGAAAAGTCGGTGCCAGAAAAGATTAACCTACAATTGGAAAATCTTTTAACCGAACAGCAGGTAGGCTAACGTGACATATTCAAGAATCACCGGAACGGGTAGTTTTCTGCCTGAAAAAGTCCTTAGCAACCACGATCTGGAAAAGATGGTGGAGACCTCTGATCAGTGGATCAAAGAGCGTACCGGTATCAGTAAACGCCACATCGCCGCTGAAGGTGAAACCACCTGTGATTTGGCCGAAGCTGCGGCGCGAAATGCACTTGAAGCTGCCGGTGTTACTGCGGCTGATATCGACCTGGTAATTGTTGCCACTACTACCGCTGACAAAGTTTTTCCCAGCACTGCCTGCCTGATACAAAAGCGTCTTGGCATCCATGGTTCAGCGGCATTTGATGTGCAAGCGGTCTGTTCTGGTTTTATCTATGCTATTACTGTCGCAGATAAATTTATTCGCACTGGCAGTGCAAAAAAGGCTTTGGTAATCGGTGCCGAAACGCTGTCTCGTATTACTAACTGGGAAGATCGCGGTACCTGTGTTTTGTTTGGTGATGGCGCAGGTGCGGTAGTGCTTGAGGCCAGTGATGAGCCAGGCATTCTATCGACTCACCTTCATGCAGATGGTCGTCACGATGAGCTGCTACATGTGCCTGCCGGTATTTCGACCAATTATGAATTGGTCAAGCAAGGTAAAGCCTATATGGAGATGCAGGGTAACGAAGTCTTTAAAATGGCTGTTCGCACTCTGGGCCGCATCGTTGATGAGACGCTGGCCGCCAATAATATGGACAAGAGTGACATTGACTGGTTAGTGCCGCACCAGGCCAATATCCGCATCATCAATGCGACGGCTAAAAAATTAAATATGCCGATGGATAAGGTTGTGGTTACCGTCGATGAACACGGCAATACCTCGGCTGCCTCTGTGCCATTGGCGCTTGATGTCGCTGTTCGTGATGGTCGTATCAAGACCAATGACACTGTCCTGCTTGAGGCCTTTGGTGGCGGTTTCACCTGGGGCTCAGTGCTACTGAAGTTTTAATTTGAACAACTGGTTAAAACGCTTTTCAAGGTAAGTTCTTATGTCTTTTGCAATTGTATTTCCTGGTCAGGGTTCTCAGTCTATGGGCATGTTGGCTGAGCTTGGTAATGACTGGTCACAGGTCTCTGAGACATTTACTCAAGCCAGTGATGCGTTGGGATATGATTTGTGGAAATTGGTGCAGGATGGCCCCGAGGCTAATCTAAATCAAACAGATAAAACCCAGCCTGCCATGCTGGCTGCCGGTATTGCCTGCTGGCGTGTCTGGTTAGCCGCTGGTGGTGCCACACCCACTTACATGGCCGGTCATAGCCTGGGTGAATATACTGCGTTGGTGGCCGCTGGCGCGATTGATTTTGCTGCTGCAATCAAGTTGGTTGAAAAACGGGGCCAGCTAATGCAGGCCGCAGTGCCGCAAGGTCAGGGCGCCATGGCTGCGATCCTTGGTTTGACTGACGAGCAAGTAATTGAAGCTTGTGATCAGGCTGCGCAGGGCGAGGTGGTTCAAGCGGTTAATTTTAATGCCCCAGGCCAGGTTGTGGTTGCCGGCGCTAGCGCAGCAGTTGAACGCGCTGTTGATGCCGCCAAGCAAGCGGGTGCCAAGCGAGCTTTGATGTTACCAGTCAGCGTGCCTTCACACTGTTCGTTAATGAGTGAGGCGGCGGTAGAACTGGCTAAGTCGCTTAATGAGCTTGAAATCAAGACACCAGAGATTAAAGTAATTCACAATGTAGATGTGGCCTCACACGATTCTGCCGATGCAATTCGTGATGTGCTGGCCAAGCAGCTCTACAGCCCGGTTCGCTGGGTAGAAACAATTCAGGTTTTATCGCAGTCAGGCGTGAGCTCTCTGGTTGAATGCGGACCGGGTAAAGTTTTGGCTGGCCTAACTAAACGTATTAATCGCGAAGTGGCAGCATTGCCTGTGTTTGATGCTGCCTCATTGGCCAAAGCGCTTGAAGCTCACAAAGCTTAAAAAAATCAATAGGGAATAAGCAATGACACTGGAAAATCAAATTGCATTGGTAACTGGCGCCAGCCGCGGGATTGGCAAGGCAATTGCGCTTGAGCTTGGCAAGCAGGGTGCTGTGGTTATTGGTACTGCAACTTCAGAAAGTGGTGCAGAAGCTATTTCTGGCTATATGTCAGAGAATGATATTAAGGGTACCGGAATGGCGCTTAACGTCACTTCCCAGGAGTCTATCGATGCCTTGATGGCACAGATTGGCAATGACTTCGGTGCGCCCACAATTCTGATAAACAACGCCGGCATTACTCGTGACAACCTGTTGATGCGAATGAAAGACGATGAGTGGGATGACATCATGGAAACTAATCTCAAGTCTGTATTCCGAATGAGCAAGGCTTGTCTGCGCGGCATGATGAAGGCTAAACAGGGGCGTGTGATTAATATTGCTTCTGTCGTTGGCGAAACCGGAAATCCTGGTCAAACCAACTATTCAGCAGCTAAAGCCGGAATTTTTGGATTTACCAAGTCAATGGCTCGTGAAGTTGCCTCGCGTGGCATCACTGTCAATGCTGTTGCACCTGGTTTTATTGATACCGACATGACCAAGGGGCTGCCAGAAGAACAAAAAGAGGCCCTGATGAAGCAGGTTCCATTGGGCCGATTGGGTAAACCGGAAGAAATTGCTGCTGCGGTTAGCTTTCTGGCTTCTCCTGGTGCTGCTTACATTACCGGCTTTACCGTTGATGTGAATGGCGGTATGTATATGGGTTAAAAGGATTTTTTTGTTTGAGTTAAAAACTCAGGATTTAAAGATTAACAGTTTTATTTAGATTTCCTGTATTATTTGCCGCGGCCTTACTTGCAACTCGCGGCGAACGGGATAAAATACCGGCCGCAGCCAGGTCTGCATATAAAATACCTTTGGAGGAAGAATTTATCATGAGCACTATCGAAGAACGCGTCAAAAAGATTGTCATTGAGCAACTTGGAGTTAAAGAAGACGAAGTAACTACCGAAGCTTCATTCGTAGATGATCTGGGCGCAGATTCTCTTGATACCGTTGAACTGGTAATGGCTCTTGAAGAAGAGTTCGAGTGTGAAATTCCTGATGAAGAAGCTGAAAAGATCACTACTGTCCAGCAAGCCATCAGCTACATCAATTCAAATCAGGGCTAAAACAACAGCCTAACTAAGGCCGCAGCATCGCTTTATATTCATTTGAATTAGGCGTCGCTAGCGGCCTTTGTTTTTACTACTGCACTAAGATTCGTTCGAATACTTTAGAGGTTAAATCAGAGTGACTAAACAACGTCGTATCGTTTTGACAGGGATGGGTATGGTTGGCCCAGTGGGTCTAACTGTCAAAGAATCCTGGGACAATATTCTCGCAGGCAAGAGCGGTATTGCACCTATTACTCATTTTGATGTTTCTGAATTCAGTGTTCAATTTGGTGGTTCGGTGCATGGTTTTGATGTCACCAATTACATCTCTAAAAAAGAATCCCGCAAGATGGATCCTTTTATCCATTACGGCATCGCCGCGGCTAAAGAGGCCATCGAAGATTCAGGTCTGGAAGTCACTGAAGAAAATGCGGATCGCATTGGCGTTATGGTTGGCTCCGGAATCGGTGGTTTGTCAGGGATTGAAAAAGGTCGTCAAACTTTTGATAAGTCTGGTCCACGCAAAATTTCACCTTTCTTTGTGCCCAGCAATATCATCAATATGATTTCAGGCAATATCTCCATCATGTATGGCATGAAGGGACCAAACATTGCCATTGTTACCGCCTGTACTACTGGTACTCACAACATTGGTGAAGCGGCTCGTATTATCGAGCGTGGTGATGCCGATGCGATTGTTGCCGGTGGTGCTGAAATGGCGACCTCGCCAACAGGTTTGGGTGGATTTGCTGCCGCTCGTGCCTTGTCTACCCGTAATGATGATCCAGCCACAGCTAGTCGTCCCTGGGATAAAGACCGCGATGGTTTTGTATTGAGCGATGGCGCAGGTGTTGTGATGGTTGAAGAGTATGAACACGCCAAAGCACGTGGTGCGACTATTTATGCCGAGCTGACTGGTTTTGGCATGAATGGCGATGCCTATCATATGACTTCGCCCAGTGAAGGTGGTGAAGGTGCAGCCAAATGTATGGAGCTGGCTTTGAAAGATGCCGCTATCAACCCAGACCAGGTTGATTACGTCAATGCTCATGGTACCTCAACCCCTGCTGGTGACCGGGCTGAGACCATGGCCGCCAAGCGTATGTTCGGCGATCACGCCTATAAACTGGCCATGAGTTCTACCAAGTCAATGACAGGACACCTGCTGGGTGCTGCTGGCGGAATTGAAGCCATCTTCACCGCGCTGGCAATTCGTGATCAGGTAGCACCACCAACCATTAATTTCACTACGCCTGATCCTGATTGTGATCTTGATTATGTACCAAACGAAGCGCGGCCAATGAAGATTGATGTGGCAATCTCTAACTCATTTGGTTTTGGTGGCACCAACGGCACACTGGTGCTGTCAAAAATATAGTTTGATCACAGGGTGTGAAAATCCTGTCTCAGCTTGAGGTCTAAGGCGTTGGCTGATCAATCACAACATTGCCTCAAGCTGGATCATGCATTCGATCTGCTGCGTCTGCATCAGCTCAAGCCAGAACGTTATCCCCATCTGCTTGAAAGCGTGCTGCATGGCACACCGCAGTCGCGTTTTGACATTCTGTTTGCCTTTCCTGGTGAAACAATAAGCTCTAATAATCAAGCGTTTCTACCGCAACTAAGTCAGTCCTGGCAACAGCAACGTCTTAACATTGAACAGTCTGAGCTGCCATTTAACGGTGGTTGGTTTGTCTACCTTGCTTATGAACTGGCCAATGAGATTGAACCCACTCTTGAACTGCCTGCATCCGTCAGCCCATTGCCCAAAGCGTTTGCCACTCGTATCCCGGCGGCAGTGATTAGAGACCACCAAAGCGCATGTTGTTATCTTGTCTGCGAGCCGGGTTCTGAGTCATTGTTATCGCTGATACAAGAGGATCTTGCTGGACTCGCCGCTGTTAGTGAAATTATTGCCAAGCCACAAGTCCTGAGCATTGTCGAAGACCAACCCGATAGTTTTATTGACGGTGTTAACAAAATCCGCGATTACATCCATGAGGGTGATGTGTTTCAGGTCAACCTGTCACGCGCCTGGCAGATGGAATTAGCAGATACAACTGCAACACAACTGTATCAATCTCTGCGTGATAATAATCCTGCGCCATTTGCCGCGCTGGTTACGTTTCAGGGTAAGGCGATTATCAGCTCATCGCCTGAGCGTCTGGTCGATATCATCGATGAGCAGGTCAGTACTCGGCCGATTGCTGGCACTCGTCCACGAGGTACGGACCAAACTGCCGACCAGGCTAATTCAGAAACTCTGTTGGCTCATCCAAAAGAACGGGCCGAGCATGTGATGTTGATTGACCTGGAGCGTAATGACCTAGGTCGTGTCTGCCAACCGGGCACAGTCAAGGTTGACGAATTGATGGTGCTTGAGTCATTTGCCCATGTGCATCATATTGTCTCGAATGTGAGTGGTCGGCTAAGGCCAGAAATATCACCAGTTGATGTGATCCGCGCGGTCTTTCCCGGTGGCACCATTACCGGGTGTCCCAAGGTTCGTTGTATGCAGATTATTCAGGAGCTAGAACAGACATCACGGGGAATCTATACTGGTTCTGTTGGTTACATTAGTCACTGTGGTCGCATGGATCTTAATATTCTAATTAGAACCATGCTGCTGGATGGTAAGCAACTTAGTTTTCGCACTGGTGCAGGGATTGTTGCTGACTCCGTTGCTGAGTCAGAACTACAAGAGACGCGCGCAAAAGCACGCGGTTTGTTAAGAGCGCTGGGGATAGATGATGTTTCTGCTTAACGGAGAAACATCAGACTCACTGAGCTTGCAGGATAGAGGACTGCAGTATGGTGATGGCCTGTTCGAAACCATTGCTGTGCGCAATATGCAGTTCGAATTCTGGCAGCGCCACATGCAACGCCTGCTTGATGGCTGTCAGCGATTACGTATTCCATTGCCTGATCCGGAGCATTTGCTGGCAGAAGCGCGCACTCTGCTTGATGGTCGTAGTGATGCGGTATTGAAAATTATTATCACTCGAGGCCAGGGTGGACGAGGTTATCGAGCGCCGACAGAATCAGCTACAAAGCCAAGCCGTATCCTGGCTGTTTATGATTTGCCCGATTACCCAGCGGAAAATCAAGCCAATGGCATTATTGCAAGATACTGTGAGACAAGACTTGGCACTAGCCCGACGCTTGCCGGTATAAAACACCTGAACCGACTTGAGCAAGTCTTGGCACGCAGTGAATGGCAGGATGAGACTGTCTTTGAAGGTCTGATGTTAGCGGCTCATGGGCGTGTCACGGAAGGCACCATGAGCAATCTGTTTTTTGTCAAAGAAGACACTTTATGCAGTCCTGATTTATCAAATGCGGGTGTGGCTGGCATCATGCGTGAGGTGATCTTAGAGATTGCCTATCAGCAGAATGTCCTTGTAGAGATTGCACACTTCAGCAAGGCTGATTTAAAAGCTGCCGATGAAATCTTTATCTGTAATTCGTTGATTGGCGCCTGGCCGGTTCGACAGTTGGAAATACAACAGTTTTCAGTTGGTCCTGTCACAAAACAGATTATCTCAGCGGTTAATGCAGCCTGCTTAAAAAATGCCTGCCATGAAGCTATATAAGCTGATAATTAAAATTTTTGCAGCGTTGTTTTTGGTCATCTGTATTGCCAGTGGCTGGTTTGCACTGCAATTATCCAGTTTTAAAAATAGCCCAATCAATCTGAATCAGGAACATCTGTTTGTCATCACGCCGGGCTCCAGTCTCAACAAGATTGCCTATGCCATGCAAGCCGAAGGCCTGATCGATCAACCTCGTTATTTAACCTTGCTGGGGCGATGGTATGGTCATGCCGTCAAACTTAAAGTCGGGGAGTTCTTGTTAACGCCAGGAATGACACCAGTGCAAGTGCTCGACAAGATTGTCGCTGGTGATGTGCTGGAATATAGCTTAACCGTGGTGGAAGGTTGGAGCTTTAAACAGATGCTGCAAGCCATACATAACAATGAAAAACTTAAGCACGAGCTCAAGGGTTTAGACTCAGAACAAATCATGCAAAAGCTGGGCAAGCCGGGTGAGCACCCGGAAGGCCGCTTTCTGCCCGAGACCTATCGTTTCACCGCTGGCATGAGTGATGTTGAATTTCTCAAACGTGCCTATGAGGCTATGCAGCAACGTCTGCAACAGGAATGGCAACAGCGTGAAGAGGGATTGCCGTATCAATCGGCCTATGAAGCTCTTATCATGGCCTCGATCATTGAAAAAGAAACCGCCGTACCATCTGAGCGTGCCGAGATTGCGGGTGTATTTGTCCGTCGTCTACAAAAGAATATGCGCCTACAGACTGACCCTACAGTGATCTATGGCATTGGTGAAAGTTACGACGGCAACATCAGACGGCGTGACCTAAGGCATGACACGCCGTATAACACCTATACCCGTCACGGCCTGACACCGACACCGATTGCCTTGCCCGGAGCAGATGCCATTCACGCAGCCCTGCATCCGGCCAAAGGTGATAGTCTCTATTTTGTTGCAATGGGTGAAGGGAGCAATGGTAGACACTATTTTTCCGCCAGCCTGGAAGAACACATCAATGCAGTGCGAAAATACCAACTCAAACGTTGAGAGATTCAGAATGAACCGAGGAAAATTCATAACCGTTGAGGGCATAGAAGGGGTAGGCAAGTCCACCAATATGGAATATGTGCAGGAAGCACTGGTTGCGGCTGGCATTGAAGTGGTGTTGACCCGTGAGCCTGGCGGTACTGAGCTGGGTGAAAAGATTCGCGGCCTGTTGTTGGATCATCGCAACGGCAGCATGGTTGATGATACCGAGTTGTTATTGATGTTTGCGGCCCGTGCCCAGCATCTGGCTGAAGTCATCGAACCCTCATTGGCAGCAGGTAAGTGGGTGCTTTGTGATCGCTTTACCGATGCCACCTTCGCCTATCAGGGCGGTGGTCGGGGCATTGCCATGGATCGTATCGCCGAGCTGGAACAGTGGGTTCAAGGCGGGCTGCGACCAGATGCCACCCTGTTGCTGGATGCGCCTGTTGAGGTGGGCCTGGCACGCGCTGCTGGTCGGCCACAAGCGGCGGATCGATTCGAGCGTGAGAAGCAGGCCTTCTTCGAAAAGGTGCGTCAGGCCTACCTGAACATGGCCACCGAGCAGTCACAGCGCTATCACATCATCGATGCCTCACAGCCGTTGGATGAGGTTAAAATCTCCCTCAACGAAGTGATTAATCACCTGCTTAAATCCCGGCTAGATTAATGATGGCTTCATTCTTACCCTGGCAGCAATCACAATGGCAGCTGTTGCAAGAGAGTCGCCAACAGGGACGTCTGCCACACGCCTTGCTGTTGACTGGTCCTCAGGGGCTGGGTAAAGGTCAGTTCGCGACATTATTTGCCCAAAGTCTGTTGTGTCAGTCAAACAATGCAGACGCTACGCCCTGCGGTCAGTGTCGCTATTGTCAGTTGTATCAGGCCGGTAGTCATCCGGATGTCAGCCTGGTATCTCCCCTGGAAGGCAAAAAGGCCATTGCTGTTGATCAAATTCGTACACTTAGCCAATTTATGACACTTAAGTCTCAATATGCCGGACACAAATTGGTGGTTATTAACCCGGCCGAGGCCATGAACATCAATGCCAGTAACAGCCTGTTAAAGACCCTGGAAGAGCCTTCGTCTGAGACAGTCCTGCTATTGGTGACCCACCAACCAGCCCAGCTTCCAGCCACCATTCGCTCGCGTTGTCAGGAGGTTCGTTTTGGAGTTGGTGAAACGGCAGAAAACCGTGCTTGGCTATCGCAGCAGCTGCCTGCGGGTGCAGATATAGATCTGTTGCTTTCGCTTGCGGGGGGAGCACCGTTCAGGGCAATACAGCTGGCTGATGAGGGTTTGCTTGAACAACGGCAGACGCTTTTTGACAGTCTTGTCCAGCTTGCCGGATTAAAGCTTGACCCTGTCAGCCTGGCTAGTCAGTTAAATAAGGCCAATCCAGGTTGGGCCTTGTTATGCCTTTATTCCTTGACCGCTGACATAATTCGTCTCAAGGCGACTGAGCAAACAGCTGGTCAACTTGGCAACCCGGATCTGGCAGAGCGTTTGCTTAAACTAATGAATCAGGTATCGTTAACAAACTTATTTAAGTTGCAGGACAGAATCAGGCAGGCTCAGCAAGAATTTGAGCGCAACCTGAATCCTGCGCTGATTATGGAATCTGTGCTGATGGAATGGCAAAATACCTTTCGTATCAGAAAAAGAAAAATTGCTTAAAGATAAAACAAGTTAGGTACGATAACTAAGCCGATGGCTGAAGAAGACAACAAACCAGCAGCGCCCGCTCCGAGCAGACAGGGCATATTGTCACTGACTATCAAGGACAAGGGCGCCTTGTATGCGGCCTACATGCCATTTGTGAAAAATGGTGGTCTGTTCATCCCCACCAACAAGGATTATAAGCTGGGCGATGAGGTCTTCATGCTGCTCAAGCTGATGGAAGAGAGCGAAAAATTACCCATTGTTGGTAAGGTCATCTGGGTGACACCGAAGGGAGCACAGGGCAACCGTGTTGCTGGGATAGGTGTTCAGTTTGCCGACGACCAGGACGGTGAAAATGCCCGCAAAAAGATTGAAACCTATCTCGGCGGGGCGCTGAAATCTGATCGCCCAACCCATACCATTTAGCCTTTTAGGCATTGTTTAAAATCAAGCTCTGTTTCCTGTAAACTTCGCATTTACGTATGCTTGCCTGACGGGCAAAACTCATTAGAAATATACCCAGAATTATGACTATTCAACTGATTGACTCACATTGTCATCTCGACCGTTTGGACTTAAAAGTTCATGACGGTGACCTTGATCTTGTTATTGCACAGGCAAAAGCACTGGATGTTAACCAGATGCTCTGTGTCAGCATTAACCTTGAGGCTTGGCCTGAGATGATGAAAATTGTCGAGGCTTACGACAATATCTACGCCTCGGTGGGAGTGCATCCCAATGAAGACGAGGGTGAAGACCCATCGGTACAAAGATTGGTTGAACTGGCTAACCACCCTAAGGTGATTGCCATTGGTGAAACAGGGCTGGACTATTTTCGCAGTGAAGGTGACCTGGACTGGCAGCGGGATCGCTTTCGCCGCCATATTGCCGCCGCCAAGCAGACGGGCAAGCCACTAATCATCCACAGTCGTGAGGCCCAGCCCGATACGCTGAACATTATGGCAGAAGAGGGGGCAGACCAGCCTGGCGGCATCATGCATTGTTTTGTTGATGATTGGGACAGCGCCCGCCGTGCCATAGAGTTGAACTTTGTCATCTCGTTTTCAGGCATCGTCACCTTTAATTCTGCCAAAGAGTTAAAAGAAGTGGCCAAGCTTTGCCCGTTGGACAAGATGTTGGTGGAAACCGATTCGCCTTATCTGACCCCGGTGCCGTTCCGTGGCAAGAGCAACCAACCTGGTTACACCCGATATGTAGCCGAGCATATTGCCGAGTTGAAGGGCATTAGCCTGGAAGAGGTCGCTAGCGCCACCACAGAAAACTTTTATCGTCTGTTTCCCAGCTGCAAAAACTAGAGAGCGTCCTTTTCAATAATTTCCAAGGCCTGGTCAAGCTGTGATTTAGGTGTATAGAAATGTGGTGAAAAACGAATTCCACCACCTCGCAGGGCGCAGAAAATTCCGTTTTTTTGTAGTTCTTGAAACAGGTCGTCATTGTCTTTGCAGCTGAAATTGACAATACCACCATATCTACCCGCATCTGTATTGGTCAGTAGCTCTACTTTATCCATTTCATTGATAGACCCACATAGATAACGGCTGTTCTCCAGCACTGCTGCTTCAACCTTATCCATACCTGTTTCCAGCAATAGCTTAATGCTGGCATGGAGGGCATGGATAGCAATCATATTGGGACTGCCACACTCAAACCGGCGCATAGTTTTGGCGATCTTCCAATCCTTGTAGGTATAGTTGCCCAGCGGGTCGACCATATGCCAGCCGTATTGCGTCAGCTTGAGATTGTCACGGATCTCAGGGCGGCAATAGAACAGTCCCAACCCCTCAGGCCCGAGCATCCACTTGTGGCCATCGGCCATGACAAAGTCGGCTTTGATGGCCTGGACATCAAGCTGCACCGCACCGATGCTCTGAATGGCATCGACACAAAACAGGATGCCGTTGTCACGACAGAAATGGCCGATGCGTTCCAGGTCCATGCGCAGGCCAGTGGCATACTGAATCGAGCTAATGGTAATCAGGCGGGTGTTTTGGTCACATTTGGCGAATAGGGCATCTTCTGGTGTCGCAGCACTGCTCAGATCGGCCTCACGAAACTCGACACCATGTTGCTCCAAAGATTCCCAGACGATGCGGTTTGAGGGAAACTCCTGATCGCTGGAGACGATGTTGTGGCCCACTTCCCAATCCAAGCCATAGGCGACAAATGACAGTGCCTCCGAGGTGTTTTTGACCAGGGCAATATCATCAGGTGAGGGGGCATTAATCAGTGTCGCTAGCCCCTTGCGCAGTTGATGTTCCAACTTGAGCCAGGCGGGGTAGTGACTGGAGCCCTGCCGGGCGTTCTCATCGGCAAACTGGATTACCGCATCACGTGCCACAGCTGGCCATGGAGCAACTGCGGCATGATTGAGGTGGATCATCTCAGCGAGATGGGGAAACTGTTGTTTATCTGAATAGGACATGTTTTCTTAGCTGTTATCTGTAGATGTCTGATTAATATAATGACTCGATTGTTATAATACCAACCATTCTTGGCTGTGTTTTAATCGTCTTTTCGCTGTGAGGCCTGCTTGTGGATCTGTTTTTACCCATTGTTTATATCGCCCTGGGCGCACTGACTGGTGCTGTTGTTGCCTGGTTATGGTTAAAGGCGCATCGCAGTGGTGATGAACAGCAGCTCGCCACGCTTGCTGCCCAATTGCAGGCAGAGCAAGATGTCAGTTGCAAACTGGAACAACAATTATCCGAGATCAGGCAAGAGTCTCAAGACCGACAAGAACAATCCAGCCTGCTCAAGGCCGACATCGCCAAGCTGGAAACCCAACTGACAGAAGAGCGCAAGCAGTCTAAAGAAAAGCTCAAACTGCTCGATGAGGCCCGCGCCCAACTCAACACCGAATTTCAGAATCTGGCCAACAAAATTCTCGAAGAGAAGAGCCTCAAGTTTACCGAGCAGAACAAACAAAATATCGATCAGGTGCTTAAGCCTCTGCGTGAACAGCTGGGCGATTTCAAGCGTAAGGTTGAAGACGTCTACGAAAAGGAATCCAAGGATCGTGTTTCACTGTTTCATGAGATCAAACACCTCAAGGATCTCAATCAAAAGATCAGTGATGACGCCATCAATCTGACCAATGCCCTCAAGGGTCAAAGCAAAGCTCAGGGCGCCTGGGGTGAGGTGATATTAGAACGGGTACTGGAAGAGTCCGGTCTGCACAATGGTCGTGAATACGAAACCCAGGGCACCTTCACCAGTGAAGAGGGCAAACGGCTGCGCCCGGATGTGATTGTCCATCTGCCTGAAGGCAAGGACATCATCGTTGACTCCAAGGTCTCACTGACCGCCTATGAACGTTATTGCACCAGTGATGATGACCAACAACGGCAAATTGATTTGAAGGAACACATTGCTTCACTCAAGGCTCACATCAAAGGTTTGAGCGTTAAGAATTACGAAGATCTGCCTGGCATTAAATCACTCGATTTTGTCTTGTTGTTTGTGCCGATAGAAGCCGCCTTTATCACCGCAGTCGAAAACGATCGCGACATCTTCCGCGAAGCCTTTGATAAGAACATCATTGTGGTCAGTCCGACGACTTTGTTGGCGACACTAAAAACCGTGCACAACATCTGGCGTTATGAATATCAAAATCTCAATGCGCTGGAGATCGCTGAAAAGGCCGGCAACCTCTATGACCAGTTCGTGTTGTTTGTCCAGTCTATGGATGATATTGGTGACAAGCTTGGCAAAGCCAGCGATGCCTATCAGACAGCAAGAAAACGCTTGGTGGACGGCAGGGGTAATCTGGTCGGGCGGACTGAAAACCTGAAAAAATTGGGTGCCAAAGCCAAAAAGTCTCTCAATGACAAGTTATTGTTAGAATCTGATTCTGCTGAATAATAACCTGGCAATCTGATGGTGTGACGCTGAATCCTACCTAAACACATGCTGTTGATCGAAAAATGTTCTTCAGTTTTCTGTATTTAAAGATCAAAAACATCAACTTGTTTGAAGGTGGCATCTTTTAAACGGTGCTGGCAGCGTGTCTGGTGGCTGGGAGGGGTTAAGTAAGGTTGGGAGAGTAATCTTCAGTAGCTCTTGTCTTTAATGTTGATTTTGTATAACTGTATAATTTATAAGTAATTATATAAATAACAAAGTAATTTATTTGGTTAGTGTTGGCTTTAAACAAAGTCTATCTCAATATGGTATTAAAGAATATATAAGAAGATGTCGATATATAAGTAGGAAATGATGTTGTGTAGGTCCTATTTATGTTTGGCATGCAGTTTAAAAGACTGAAAAAAATCTCTCAGCTGACAATATTGGTTGTTGTTGGCGGTGTGCTTTTTTTCTCGCTTGGCATGCATGATAGCCAAGCCGCTTTTGAACTGAATTTTGATCCTGATAAGACAAATGGCCACAGTTATACATCCTTCGGTAACTGTGAGAATTATTCCATCAACATGTCTCATTTCGCCGATAGTCGGTGTTCTAATTTTACGCTTGCAGGTGACCATGACGATGGCACCGCAGCCTTTCAAAGGGTGTTTACCAATGGTGGTAAGACCTATTATCACGTCATTATTGGTGACTATCTGGCTGGCGATACCTTTCTCTTGGAATACTATATAGAGGCCGTTAGTGGTACTACTTATCGGGGCAGCGGTCCAAGAAATGCTAGTGCTTATACCAATACGGCTGACATGAATTGCAGCAACAGCACTACCGACTGTCTGTATAACATGGCTAATCCTTACGGTGCTGATTCTGGTTTGGGTGGCACGGGGACGGGTAACCCGACCAGGGTGGTTATGCGTCAGGTTCTTGATGATGGCATCACCTATAGTGAGTTTCTTAAAGGTGCGGGTGATGCTAATGGTGATGGTTTATATGACGACAGCTCTGCCTATTTTGATAAAAAGCCATTGATCTCCCAGAAGATCAATGAAGCTGGTGTTATCAGTGCAGAATATTCACTGGATATGCGCAGCAAGACCTATTCTGATACCACGCCTGTCAGTGAAACCGAAAAAACCAACCAGACATTTATCCTTGATGGTTTGAACGCTGCCAACCAGGGTGATTATGACAGTACTGGCGTAACCCAAACACCCACAAACATGGCTGACAGCACCGGTGTTGTTGTTGATGGTGGTGCTTATAAATATACCGATGGCACAAGTTTTGGCGGTAGTTACGGTGACTATACCTACTATTTATCTGATGGCGTGACAGAAAAAACGCTTCAAACACAACCGTACGATAGGGATTATTCTGTTTTTTGCATCCAGGAACAAAATGTGAATTGGTCTGGCAACGGTGCTTGTGCAAATGGTGATGCTTCTGCTGGTGGCGGTGGTCGTGGTGGCGGCGGTTGGGGTGGTTGGTGAATTTTTTTAAATATTGGAGATAGCGTTATTGAAATTGATGCAAAAGTAATTTAGAAACAAGAATATAAGAGCTGTTTTCCGGAATAGCCCAGTAAGGTGCTTGGCTACGAGTCATTAATAACTCGTTCTAAAGTTCGTATCTATATACGCCGATACCTATATTAGGTGATTGTTAGCAGGCCCTAATGTATGTTCGGAATGCCGCTTTTTGGCAAAAAAAAGTACTCACAACTGGCAATTTTGACAGTTGTTGCTTTTGTATTTTTTTTCTCGCTTTGCATTCGTGATAGCCAAGCCGCTTTTGAACTGAATTTTGATCCTGATAAAACAAATGGTCACAGTTATACATCCTTCGGTAACTGTGAAAATTATTCCATCAACATGTCTCATTTCGCTGATAGTCGGTGTTCTAGTTTTACGCTTTCTGGTGATCATGATGATGGCACAGCGGCTTTTCAAAGGGTGTTTACCAATGGTGGTAAGACTTATTATCACGTCATTATCGGCGACTATCTGGCTGGCGATACCTTTCTCTTGGAATACTATATCGAGGCCGTGAGTGGGACTAGTTATCGGGGTAGTGGTCCAAGAAATGCCAGCGCCTATACCAATACGGGCGACATGAGCTGTAGCAACACCAATAGCGACTGCCTGTATAACATGAGCAACCCCTATGGTGCCGATTCAGGTCTGGGTGGTACGGGTACCGGTAACCCTAGAAAGGTGGTGATGCGTCAGGTTCTCGATGATGGCATTACCTATAGTGAATTTCTTAAAGGGGCAGGGGATGCTAATAGTGATGGTTTATATGACGACAGCTCTGCCTATTTTGATTCAAAACCTTTGATTTCTCAGAAGATCAATGAAGCTGGTGTGATCAGTGCAGAATACTCACTGGATATGCGCGGCAAGACCTATTCTGATACCACGCCTGTTAGCGAAAACAAAAAAGTTAATCAAACATTCATTCTTGATGGTTTGAACGCTGCCAACCAGGGTGATTATGACAGTACTGGCGCGACCCCAACACCCACAAACATGGCAGATAGCACCGGTGTTGTAGTTGATGGTGGTGCTTATAAATATACGGATGGCACAAGTTTTGGTGGCAGTTACGGTGACTATACCTATTACTTATCTGATGGAGTGACGGAAAATGGCAATCAAACACAGCCATACGATAGGGATTATTCAGTATTTTGTATTTCAAGCCAAAATGTCAACTGGTCCGGTAATGGTGCATGCGTCAATGGCAATGGCAGCAGTGGTGGCCGTGGTGGTGGGCACGGTGGCTGGGGTGGTTGGTAAGCTTTTGTTGTAAGCTTTACTTTTCAAAAAACATTCAATAATCAGTTGGTTTCGAATATTATACTGCACCATTGGTGTTGGTATGCACAAGAGACATGTCATGCACCTATTAATATAGGTAATGGGCGCAATTTTTACATTGAAGTTTCAGCAAAATAAATCAAACCATATAATCGCTTTCTATGCGATTGCTGTTTTGATACCTGTCGTATTTTTTATCCTGTTTGAGTTGGCTCTGCGAACCTTTGATTACGGCAAGGATCTTCGTCTATTTGTGCCTGTATCAGCCGAGCTGGGTAGTGATGAATATCTAACTACAAACCCTGATGTTGCCAGTCGCTATTTCCCTGAAGGCTATTTCACTCCATTACCACCAGAAGAAGTGTTCAAAAAACACAAGCCAGATAATGGTTACCGTGTCTTTGTCATGGGTGGTTCAACCACTGCCAGTTGGCCTTATCCAAATAATATCCTGTTCTCACGTGTTCTTGCGCAGCGGCTTTCTGACACTTTTCCGGATAAATATATAGAAGTTATTAACACTGGAATCGCCGCAGTTAATACATTTAC
>Ga0316207_10000644_pt1 | contig 52241 bp, 50 predicted proteins | sample 6weekpyrite_MG_FD_204943 | JGI IMG/M metagenome (GOLD analysis project Ga0316207, IMG submission 204943) | Microbial mat bacterial communities from mineral coupon in-situ incubated in ocean water Damariscotta River, Maine, United States -... | ecosystem: Environmental > Aquatic > Marine >...
CGCAGATATTGCACATAGGCTAATCAAATCTAAAAGACAGGTAGACGTGCCGGCAACACCCAAACCTGTTACCGCGCCGATCGTACTTGCAGGCTTTGGTCGTGTCGGCCGGCGAATTGGCGAGATTCTATACAATGCAGGAAAACCCTTTGTTGCGCTTGATGTGGATGCAGATATTGTTGAAAGGGCACGTGCTGAAGGTTACCCGGTATTTTATGGCGATGTAAGAAAGCCAGAGGTGCTATCGGCTGCGGGTGCACGTGAGGCAAAGATTATTATCGTGACACTCGACGACGGTAGTGCTACGGAGCAAGTGGTTGAGAATTTTCGTACCGCGCATCCCGACAAAGAAATTTATGTACGCTGTCAGGGCTTGAGGCAATGCCGACTTTTGAAGTCAATGGGCGCAACGGGTGTTGTACCTGAAAATGTTGAGGCAAGCCTTGAGTTAGCGCGTATTTCACTGATGTCAGCAGGGGTCAAGCATGAACAGGGAGAAAGTATCCTTGCAGACTTTAGAGAGAAATACCATGCTCAGATTGATGAGGCGGCTGAGTAAAACTAATATTGTACAATTATTTTTTTTGCATGACAGGCAACACTAATTTAGAAAATGCCTACCAGGTTTTTTCTTTACTTAAGATAAGCTGTACTGCAAGTGAATTAGCATGGTTCTTATACCGTGCACGCCATTTTTCCCAGGTTTGAGTTGCCGTTATTCCAGGTATGTATATGCTGCTATGCATTGCACTTACAATAAGAAAATCGGTTAACTTATTATTAAGATCTTGACCTTTTAATAGCATGGTTTCTGCGAGTATAAATGTTCTTTTATGATCTGAATGCAAGATAGATATATATAATTCAACTAGGTTGATTACCTCTAGATTACGGTTCTTATTACCAGGACACAGGTCGGATGAAATTGCTAGCCAGAGCCTGACAAGCTTGTCTTGTTCCAGATAAGGAAGCGTACTTAGCGCGAAGTTATGTATTGCCTTTATGGATAAGCTTGACCGTGTACCTTCACATTCTTTAAGAAGTTGCTTCAGTAGCAGAGTGCTGCTCCAGCGGGTACTTGATTGCCGATCCAGATTTGAATCGGGTAATGAGCCCCCCATGTAATTGTTATATAGCATCCGCGCATGATAGGTGCTCGCCGCCGGACGTGACTTTACTGATTCAGTAAGTTGATCAGTGTTGAGCCCTTGTCTTGTAAAGCGTTTACTTCGTATAGGAATGGGATGAGTCATGATTGATAATATGTTTGTCGCCGAGGCGCGTGCGAAACGGGTTTTTGCTGCATTATTATCAAGAACAGGGAAGTAATCAGAGTTGACCCCACGTTGGATTGAGTTTAACAGAGGATGGAGTGTTTCTTTATCAGCCACCTGGAAAATCTTGAAGTCATGAATAGAGTTTATGTCGAACAAAGATAATTGTTCTGCGATATCTCGGTTAAGAAATAAGCCCTTTGATAAAGGGGGAACCGGACCATTCTTGCTGGCGACAATAATTACATCAACGTTATTATGAGCGATATATACCATGTAGTCAGAAAACTCTTTACCCAGGGCATTAAACACAGTTGCGACAAGTGGTGTATTAATTTCATATAAGTGAAGCCATTGTATGAACAGACCATCGTCATTAATGTGGTTTTTTATTCGGTGATAGAACTCCTGCGTAAAAAGCGAGGAAACACCACTTACCCAGGGGTTGGGTGGCTCTGAAACAATGATGTCATATTTATAATCGCGTGTTGAAAAAAATGTTTTTGCATCATCAACGTAAATACGACTCCTGGGATCATTGTGAGTTTTATAAACACGATCTTCAAATAACCTGGATCCATCGACAACGGCAGATTCAATTTCAATAGAATCAACACTTTTTATATTATCACTGGCCAACACGGACTCAGGCGTGATACCTGAGCCAAGCCCAATTATGGCGGCATTTTCAGCAGTGGGGTAGTGAGCTAAAGGCAGGAGCCCGAGAAGCACCTGAGTAAAGTCATCACCTGATGGTTTAGTTTTGTCGAGACTGATGCTGGCATCAGGCTTGCCATTATTTGCGATGGTGATATTGCCATTGGTTTTGTAAACTGAAACAGACGAGGTTTTGCCATGCTTCATTAAAAGAATATCTTTTTCAGATGTTGAACCTCCATGCCTGTATACACCTGAAACGAGCCGGTTATTATCAAACTCGGCAATAAAGACGGATACGGCAAACAGGATTAGCGAAGTAAAACCAATGATTAATGAACTTCGCGGAAGCCGCAAAAGATTTGGCTGCAAAAAATAATTGAGCAGTATAAGCCCAAGCAAAATATCAATGCCTGCACCGATCGTAATGAGCGACTTTAATCCGAAGGCCGGCATCAGTATATGCACAGCAAGGAAAATACCAATAATGGCACCAAGCGTATTCGATGCATAAATTGCCCCGATGCTACGTTCACGATAGTGGGTTTGACTCATGAGCTTGGTTGCCAGAGGGAGTGTCATACCCGCACAAAATGTTGCTGGTAGCATCATTAATAAACAAATAGCAGCACTTACAAAAAGATATACAGGGTATGCAGATTCACTTTTTTGGATGATACCCATAAATGCTTGCATGACATCGAAGCTGGAATGATAGAGCCAGATTGAAAGGAGTGCCATTAGTCCCATTGCTATTTGAACATAGCCAAGGAATTGTTTTGGATTTGAGAGCTGATCAATCCTTTTGCGTAGCCAGAGCCCCCCCAGTGCAATGCCAAGAATAAATGCAGCAAGCATGAGTTCAAAAGAGTGTGTGGAACTGCCCATCACGAGGCTGAGCATCCTTATCCACGCGATTTCATACAAAAACGAAGATAAGCCTGTCAGGAATGCAACCATTAAAAGCAGAAATGGAAGAGTATTAAGCTCAGTTTCGTTGTTTAGTATTGCAGGTGGTTGATTAAATGAATGGATAGGGTAAACATCATTTTTACTTATAGCCCAAACGACAAGAGCAAGAGCAATATTAATGAGGCCTGCAGATAAAATTGTACCGGGAAGACCAAAGGCATCGATAAGCAAGAAAGAACTTGCCAGGACACCAAATACTGCACCTATACTATTCGTGAAATACAGGGTAGAAATTGTTCTGCCTTCGTTTCCTGGGTAACGGCGTAATATCCCCGAAACCATTAACGGAAAAGTCATACCGAGTAATATCGACTGCGGTAATATTAGTATAATGCCCAGGCCCCATTTCGCACTGAGTATGAGTATGGGGGACTCGTTTAGAAAAGGAATAACAATATCAAAAGTAAGCTCTGTCGTATTGATAAAGGTATTGTGAAAGACAATTGCAAAAAAACCTATAATTCCTTCTACGAGTGCATATCCTAATAATAGGTTCTTCCAGCCTGGGGAGTAACGGGCACTTAGTGCCGCACCGATAGCCATACCGCCCATAAATATAGCTAAAACAAGAGTCTGTGCATAAGCGGCATGACCCAGGAACAGTTTAAGATAATGACTCCATATCGACTCATAAATAAGCCCTGCGAAACCAGACAGTATGAAGATTAAATAAAAGGTAATCTTAGGTGTGGTCATGAAAGCGTATCATCCTTGTTTTTTATTGTGTAATTACGCGGAAACCAGATGCTACTATTAACGCTTACATTATATAGTTGTGGCAAGTGCTTTTTTATCCGGGTAAAAAACCAGGGTTATTCTGCATAAGGTATGACAATCCTGATTGTGGTGCCCTCATTTATTTTAGAACTAAAGTTGATGTATGCACCATCACCTTCCTCAACAGTACTCATTATGCTGCTTGTGCCAATACCGTGAATGATTCCATCACCATGTTGTTTTAGGTGTATTTTATCAATTTCATCTTGTGACATACCCAGGCCATTGTCTTTAAATATAACAACGAGGCAGTATTCCCTCATTTCAAGAGAGATATCGAGTTCTGTGGCGCCTGATTTTATTGCATTATTGATGATGTTTTCACGCAAACTGGCAATAGCAGCCTGGTTAGCAAATACAGCTTTGTCATCTTTGGTTGTTATATATGAATCACGGATTGTGATCGGGTACATCTTATTTAATTTTTCATATGCGGGTTTGGCGTTCTTAAAAAAATGGTCGTGACAGGATATTTTTTCCAGGGTTGTTTTAAGTTGTTCTGTTTCTGAAGAATTTGAGAGATTGACTGAAATGCTTTTTGATATATTGATGCTTTGTTTCAGGTTCTCAATGGCAGCTAACATATCTTCATTGTTTAACAAATCAGGATTATCAATTAACATCAGTTGCAAGTGCGAAATAGATGCACCTATGTTGTTTCGTAAGTCATGATTCATGATTAACGATTGAGTTAAGTGGTTCTTCATATATGTTCTCGATCTAATGAAAATACTTGGGTTGTTCCTGATATGTTTTCAAAAAAACATCTTTAACGATAACAGTTATTTTGCAGTACGGTGTTAGACACGAGTTGCAAGCCTGTTTATCGTTCTAATCGTTAAACATCACTTAGTTCAAGCATTACCCCTAATATTTATTAAATCAAGTTATAGCAATGACAGTTTCATCCCGTTGAATGCACCTATCCTGGTGGCTTAGACCTTGAATTGGCCGACAGACTCTTGTAACTGGGACGCCAGCATTGCTAATTCGTTACCCGATGCAGATGTTTTATTGACATTAATGGTTACATCCTCAGCAACCATGTTGATATTGGTGACATTCTTGTTTATCTCTTCAGCCACGGCACTTTGTTCTTCTGCGGCACTCGCTATTAGCGTATTCATATCGTGAATCGTGCTCACCGCCTGGGTAATGACTTCAAGAGAGTGGCCAGCCTTACCCGCCTGATCGACACTGGATTGTGCGCTTGATTTACCCTGTTCCATAACTGTTACTGCATCACGTGCGCCGGATTGAAGGCGTTCGATCATTGATTGGATTTCCTCGGTTGATTCCTGGGTGCGCGAAGCCAGGGTTCGGACCTCATCAGCGACGACAGCAAAGCCTCGACCCTGTTCGCCTGCACGGGCAGCCTCGATAGCAGCATTAAGCGCGAGCAGGTTGGTTTGCTCAGCAATACCTTTAATGACATCCAACACAGTACCGATACTTTCACTGTCTGTTTCGAGACGATTAATGACATCAGCCGCGTTGTCGACCTCACCGGCCAGGTTACCAATGGTGGAGATGGTTTCCGAGACAACCTGTTTGCCGTTGCCTGATTCCTGGTCAGCGTTCTTTGCTGCCTCGGCAGCATCAGAGGCATTACGAGAAACCTCCTGGACGGTGGCTGTCATTTCATTCATGGCAGTAGCAACTTGTTCAATTTCACTACGTTGTTTTTCTACGCCAATAGTTGTCTCTTCAGTAATGGTCATCATGCCATTTGATGCGGCATTAAGCTGTTCTGTTGACTGGGCGACATCCTTGACGAGGAGTCGAACCTTTTCAGCAAAATGATTGAAGGCACGACCGAGTTGGGTGATTTCATCTTTGCCGGATTCATCAAGGCGCTGGGTTAAATCACCTTCACCTTCGGCAATATCTTGCATCGCCATAACCGTCGTATTAATGGGGCCGACAATGCCTTTTGACAGGAACATGGCGAGTAAAATACCGACTGACAAAATTAATAACCCGATTATCAGGGTTGTATTACGGGCCTCTGAAATTGCAGACAGGTAATCACCACGATCCATCGTGATCTCAAGGACACCGATTGGTTTGCCTGAGAAATCATTGATGGCTGCGGCATAGACAGCGAGGTTGAGGCCATCGGATTCTACGTGCGTCACCTCATCCTGACCTTTCAGGGCATTTCCAAGCAGTTCATTTGAAAGCAATGATTTATCGCCCCGCGTTGCTGCGAAGGTCATAAATGAACGACCTTTCGGAATGTATAAACCAATATCGACGTTGTAAAGTTTTTTGAAGTTTTCGAAAAACGGTTGGCCGAAGGACATACCAAACTCAACTGAACCGATGTGTTGACCATCATTAAGAACAGGGACAATACCTCTAATACCGAGCCCGGCAACACCTTTCTCAATTCCTTGTACAGGTTGTTTTACCTGGTTGGTTTTAACAACCGTTTTACGGAATGATGACAGGTCATCACCAAACTTTTGAGGTTTGTGAACACGCAGGAAAGAGGTGGCTGGTGGGGTGTGAAACTGGAACTGGCGGGCCCCGTATTCTTTTTTTAGCACCTGGAATGAAGGTACCAGCATTTCTGCGAGCCTGTCCCTGTTACCATCTGCCATGGCCTGCTGTACCTCGGGCATGTTTGAAACGAGGGCACTCATTGCCTCACCGAGCCGGCCTTCGGAGGCAATCGCTGCCTTGGCATTCTCAAAAAGCCCTTTTAATTCGCGCTGTTCTGCCTCGTAGACAATATCACCTACCTTGGCCAGGTTAACGGGAGTGGTAACACCCAGCATGACAACCAGCACCAGGCTGAAACCAAAAATTATGCGCTGACCGATTTTAATATTCTTCAACATGGCAGTGTCCTCATTCACATCCCTTAAGTAGTGTCGGCAATTGGCGGAAATTCTTTTCCCTAAATAAAATATGTCTATTGTTAATTAGAATAGGTCTAGACCTGTTTGATGTCTCGTCATCACATCTTCTCCAGGTTGGCTTACTGGTGATGATGCTCATCGAATCAATAAAGAAGCTATTCCTTAGCGGGGTGTTTTGCAGCAGAAAGTCGTGCGATTTGCACGATGCAACGTCTTTATTTTATTCCCTCAATGACAGAAAACCCTTGTTTGTAGGTGTTTGCGTCATGGGCACGGTGTTTGCGTAGTGACTTCACAGGTCACACCATGAGGGAAGTGCGATGCAGAAGATAACAAGTTTAGTGGTTTTTATATTAGTACTGCTCATTGCCGGTATCACATCGATTAAGGCAACAACGGTTTTCGCAAACAGTGAGCCGTATTTTCTGGGGGGATCCCGGCTGTTAAATGCCTATGGAAGGCAATTGCCTTTTGGAATCAATCTATCGGCACCGGATATTGCCGAGCAAGCTTCAGTCGTGCCGGTCAGGGTCACAGCATGGGGGTTTGATGAGCGGGCGGAGTATGTCAGGCGATTACAGATATTCAGTTGTACGCGTCCCTATACACCCATAGTCGATATAGTATTTCCGCACACAAATTTCATGGAATATGCAACGCGCATACGTCTGCGTAAGACAGAGATTGTTTATGCGGTGGCAGAGCTTAATACGGGCGATAAGGTATTTGCCGCGAAGAGTGTTAAGACCACGTATGGCGGTTGCGGCGGAGGAGGTCCGTCTGAACCTTCGGTGCAGACGGGGCCGGCGTTTGACAGCCATGCATATAATACCTCGACCTGGCTACGTTCATCACTGGTCGCCAACCGTACACGTATGCGTTTACGTGATGGTTCGACACTGCAACCCGATCATGCACGGGTCAATGTCCATATCGACGGCTTCCAGGCGCGCGTGGTGATGGATCTGGAATACAGCTTCACCCGTAAGGTTCAGGATGAGGGTGTCTTTAGTCTACGCCTGCCAGAGGGTGCATCGCCTTATCATATTGCGTTTGGGGAAAACGCGATTACATTGCCGACTGACGATGACAATGCTGGAGGTTTAGAATCCACCGAACTCTGGCAATTACCGGCTGAAGAACTTGATCGTATTCCACGCCCCGAGGCAAGTTTGAAACATGCTGTCATGGTGCCACGGGCCAGGGCGAGGAACGCATACACCCGGACTGTTTATCGCAATGTAGATCCTGCATTGGTCGAGTGGCAAGGTAAGGGCGTCTTTAACGTACGTGTATTCCCGTTATTGCCCGGTAAGGTACATCGTATTGTATTTGCCTATGACATGCCGCTCAGGGAAGTGGCGGGTTCCATACAGTATGAATACCTGGGCCTTGATCAATATGCCCGCACGGATATGACGGTTACACTGCCGGTACAACAGTCTACCGATATCATCGCGATGACACCTCCGCCTGTAATGTCAGAGAGTGACGGCAGGACGGTACTTGCTTTCAAGAATCTTAAGGAACCCGTACAGATTGCCTTGCTCGACAGGCATACACCCGTCCTGCATGGTGGTGATGAAACAGGTGAGTACTTCGCAACACGGGTAACCGTGGATTACCCATCACAGATGCTGGAGTCGACTGCATCACGAGCTGTATTCATGCTCGATACTTCATTAAGCAGCCAACCGCAAAGTTTTAATGATTATGTGAAGTTGTTGCTATCCATATTGAGTAATAACGAAGATTCAATTCGGCAGTTCGCGGTGATGTATTTTGATGTGGGCACTCACTGGTGGCAGAACGGGTTTACAGCCAATACTGCAACTAACCGTAATCGCCTTCGGAACAGTCTTTACACGCAGTCTTTGTCTGGTGCGACAGATTTTCAGCGTGCCTTTCGTGAGGCCACCAACCCCAACTGGCCGTATGTATCGGTTGAACAGTTAAAGTGGGATGTATTCCTGCTTAGTGATGGTGTTGCGACCTGGGGCAAGACTAATCCTGCACAGGTCAACCAGGTTATTGATGTTGAGCATGTCGCGCACCTGTATGCCTATGTAACACGTGATCAGGCTGTCGATGCATCTGCATTGCATGTGCTTGCAGAAGCGCATAACGGTGCGTTGTATACATTAATGAATTCAAATGATGTTGATGAGTTATCACGGGCCCACCGAAGCCGGGCATGGACACTTACATCTGTTGGTGTCCCCGGTGCGAGTGATGTGTTTGTAAAGGGACACCCTCGTCATATTTACCCGGGGCAACGCATCACGGTGACGGGTCGTGGCCATCCCAATGCAAATGAATTGCTTCTGAACATGGTCGCTGACGGCAAGACACATCAATTGCGCGTTCGTACAGGCAGGCTGGTTTCTTCAATTCTGGCACCACGCCTGTTTGGTCAGAATACGGTCGAGGTGTTGGAAGCCTATGAGCTCAAAAGTGATACAGCGAAGGTTAATTACGCGGGACACTTCCGGGTGCCACGTAATACCATGTCCTTACTGATGCTCGAGAGTGAAGAAGATTATCAGCGTTTTGGTATTCGCACAGAAAGAAATTATGCAGGCGGGGTACGTACAACGCGTGTGAAACGGATAATACAGGATCAACCAAGGCTTAAATTGTTGCTGCCGCATTATCGTGTCGCAGCAGAGATGAATGATTATGTCAGGCAAAGTGAACGTCCACTTATTGCAGACCTCTGTCATTTACCGGTTGAAGTTTTGATCCAGGTGGCGGCATTACAAGGTGTGCACGTGAATGTTGCGCGGTCAGCATTACTGATGGATAAACGAAGCATTGAACAATCGAGTCATGCGGTCGATCTCGAACAGGCCCAGCGAAGACAAAGTTTTATCCAGCTTGGAGACCGGGCCGAACGTCTTTTACTGCAAGGTGAAAACCGCGCCGCTTTAAGGACACTGAGTAATATTGTTGAGATGGAGCCTGCAAATACGCGTCAACGTTTGCTGTTAGCTAAAACATTGCAGAGAATGAAAATGTACGAAGAGGCATTTTATGTCCTCAACCAGTCATCACTGCCCAGGCTAAACCGTTATTCTGTGCAAGCAGACGTTGATTTCTATGCACAACTGGCAGAATCGCTTACCGGGCTTCGCCTACCCTGGATGGCTATGCATATGTACGAGGTGGAAGCGGGTTACCGTTTGCGCAACAGGCTCCCACCTTCCGACCGGTATATCGAGGTGTTACTTGGCCTGATCGGCGAGAGCCAGGACAAGGAAGTGGATAGGTTTGTTCGAGAACGCTATCGTCAACTGACGAGGCAGGTATTTTGATAAAAACCGGAATAAAAGTGTAAAAAAAGCCTCAATATTAGACGCGATATGTCGATAAAGGTTATTAGAGTATTTAACGGCATAGAGAATGATGACAGCGACAACAGCAGCTCCCAAGGATTGTCACCTCATTGAGGTCAAGCAAGAAAGCTATGGCTATACGGTTGCGCACCGTTACAATAGCCGTGTGCTGTATGTCGCGACGTACCAAAATAAACAGGAAGCCCTGCGTGTTTCGCGTATGATCGCAGAACGAGAGCAGGCAGAAGGCAATGAAGTGATGCTGGCTTCTGATCCTCGCCTAGGCTGACATCGTAATCGGGGATGATAAACATCCCTGCTCAGGTTAGAATCCATAGCTGATTAATTGAGTAATAATGGCGCCCACGCTTTGGGTGGCTGTTTGGATCACGTTATTTTGTATTCCCGTTACACACAACGCCTGGCGCGCATCAAAGACCTTGCTAACCCGGGTTTATTACAGGGCAGCCAGATTGGACTGGAGAAAGAAACACTGCGAGTGAGCCCCGCGGGCAGTATTTCTCAGACTTCGCACCCAGCGGAATTTGGCTCGGCACTAACGAACCCATATATCACAACCGATTATTCAGAAGCGCTCCTCGAGCTGATCACACCACCCTGCCAGTCACTCCATGAGGCGCTGGGTTTTTTGTCAGATACTCAGAAGTTTGTCTATGACAGGCTGGATGAAGAAATTCTGTGGTCGACAAGCATGCCTTGTGTGGTGGCCGGCGAAACCAGTATCCCAATTGCACAATATGGTTCCTCAAATGCAGGGCAAATGAAAACGGTCTACCGGGTCGGGCTGGGATATCGGTATGGCCGCGTGATGCAAGTCATCGCGGGGGTTCACTATAACTATTCTTTTTCCGATGATTTTTGGAAGGCTTATCAAGCTACTGAAGAGAATACACAAGCCTTGCAGACGTTTGTCTCGGACCATTACTTCGGCATGTTGCGCAACTTGCAACGACTCGGTTGGTTGATCCCTTATTTATTCGGTGCATCACCGGCTGTATGTAAGTCATTCCTGGGTGGTGCCGAGACAACCTTGCAGGAATTTGATGAAAACACCTACTACGAGCCATATGCAACATCCTTACGCATGGGTGATATTGGTTACCAGAACAACAAGGAAAATGAGACGGGCATCAAGGCCAACTATGACAATCTTGATGATTACCTGGCAAGCCTTGAAGCCGCCATTACAACACCTTGCCCGGACTACGAGAAGATTGGCGTAAAGGTGGATGATGAATACCGCCAGCTAAATGCGAATATTCTGCAGATTGAAAATGAGTACTACAGTACAGTGCGCCCGAAGCAGGTACCGAACGGAAATGAAAAGCCTGTCGTGGCTCTCCAGCAACGCGGTGTAAAGTACATAGAACTGCGCTCACTGGATGTAAATGCATTTGACCCACTGGGGGTTAACGCTACACAACTGTATTTTCTTGAGGCGTTCATGTTGTTTTGCCTGTTTACAGACAGTCCACCGATTAATGACCGTGAACGTGTCGAGATTGATCAAAATGAACTTGATACTGCCCACCGCGGGCGTGATCCACAATTAAGCCTGCATCGTGACGGGCAGCCAGTATTGCTGCGCGACTGGGCTAGCGAAGTGATTACAGCGATGCAGGGTGTTTGTGAGTTACTGGATGAAGGTGTTGAAGGCAGTCCGTACAGTGATGCCTTGCAGGAACAGGTCGCGGCCGTTCATGACCCGGAATGTACACCGTCTGCACGGATGTTGGCTGAGATGCGTGAACACGACGAAGGGTTCTATCACTTTGCTAAACGCATGTCGCAGCAACATAATCGTTTTTTTGCGGAGGCAGAGTTGCTTGGTGAAGTTGAAACCATGCTTGAGGCTAAGGCTGTTGACTCCCTGCAGAGACAACAACAGATTGAAAAAAATGACCAGGTATCCTTTGCAGAATACCTGGCCAAGTATTTCTCTTCTGACTAATCCTTAGAGCTTGAAACGCCCGACCAGGCTGTTCAATTCCAAGGTCAGGTTGTTTAGGGTCTCACTGGCGTTCATGATGGTGTCAGCATTGGTGGCGCTGCTATCTACGATAGTGTTAATTTCAATAATATTGCGATTAACATCGTTCGTGACTGCGCTTTGTTCCTCAACAGCGCTGGCAATCTGGATGTTCATATCATTAATTGTCGCGACGGCACTGGTGATGTCTTGCAAGGATGAACCTGTTTTACTGGCTTGTTGAACAGTATTATCGGCACGTTCACGACTTGCTTCCATAACCTCGACCGCATGTTTTGAACCTGACTGCAGGCGTTCGATCATAGTTTGAATCTCACTGGTTGATTCCTGGGTACGGCTGGCGAGGGTGCGAACTTCATCAGCAACGACGGCAAACCCTCGACCCTGTTCTCCAGCTCGTGCAGCCTCAATTGCAGCATTCAGAGCGAGCAGATTAGTTTGTTCTGCAATCCCGCGAATGACATCAAGGATACTGCCAATCGCTTCACTGTTTTGTTGAACTTCACCAATGACAGTGCTGGCGTTTTGTACATCGGAGGCGAGCTGGTCGATTGAGTTAATCGCCTGTTCAACAACCTGTTTACCATTCAAGGCTTCGTCATTGGCACTGTTGGCTGATTCAGCAGCCATATTGGCGTTGCGCGCTACTTCTTCAACTGTAGATGACATTTCGGTCATCGCTGTAACGACCTGCTGGATACTTGATTGTTGGTCCTGAATGCCATTGCGCGTTTCTACAGTGATTTGTGTCATATCCCCGGCTGACTGCTCCAGGTTAACGACCATGGTATTGATCATTTGTAATACATCGCGCAAGTTGGAGGATGTGGTTTGCATGGCTGCTTGTAATACGCCGAGTTCATCTTTTGATGTCACTTCGATTTCAGTAGATAGATCACCTTCCGCAATGGCTTGCAGGTTACTGACTACCTTATCCAGCGGACGCATCAAATATTTCATATACAGGAACAGGCCTGCCATGGCTGCAAGAATAATAACGGCTGTTAATGAATACGAAGTGATATTTGCCTTCTCCAGCCGTGAGAAGCTTTGGGTATAATCCTTGGCGCTGATCAGGTGTGCCACGGCGTCACCATTACTGGCAAAAATTGGGATAATCGATATTGAATCAGTACGTTCGTCCATTTTGGCTACTTGCAGGCTGGTTTGTCCAAGTTCTGGCAATTCAATGTCAAGCTTATCCAGCAACCCGTCATCAGTTGTGTATTCAGTGCGACCTTGCTGACTGACGATGACGATCTCCGAGTTGTCATTGGATTTAAAATCTGCAATGGCTTCATCAAGGCTACGCGCAAAGACGCCGACACCGACAGGTTTGCCGCGTTTAAGTAACGGGAAGGCGACGACAGCAACCAGTTTGCCATCATCATCACGGTTGATACCGCGCTCTATCTTACCCGTTGCTAGGGTCTTGCTGACAATGTGTTTGGTTGTCTGTCCTTTAAAATTTCCGGGGGCTGAATACAGCACATTGCCGTTAAGGTCGGCTAATTGCATCCGGGTAATAACGTTTGACGCAGATAAAAGGTTAAAGCTGGTGGTTGCGCTTTCTTTTAATGCATCAACATCCTTGTTGATCAAAGCCTTCCGTGTGGCGCGATCTCGAGCAAGTGAAGACGTGCCAGGGATCATCAATTCGAGTTGCCCGGCAATAATCTTCTTCCACAGGGTGGATTTTCCATCAATGGTCGCTTCTTCAAACATACTCTGAAGTTGTGCCTCAGAGTAGATTGATGCAGCAATCTGGGTTATCGCTACCAGAAGGATCATGGATACCGCACCGGCGGTGACCTTGGTTCGTAAATTCACGCTAAAACCTCGCTTACAACATTAATACTTGTATAACTAACGTATTTTATTCGACCGGGTAATTGGCCGCTTTCCATGCTGGGAAGCCATCACGGAAGTAGTAGACATTGGTATAGCCCCAGCCGACGGCCATTTTCGAGGCCTTGGAACTGCGTAAACAGCTTTCGCCATTACAGTACATGACGACGGCATCAGATTTTTTGACTTCCTTTCCAAGTGTGGCTTCAGAGAGCACCTTTTTGACATCAAGATGGATCGCATCGGGGATACGACCGGCATCCCAGTCTTTGCTCTTGCGCGTATCGACAAAAATAGTGCCTTTATCAAAAAGGGCTTTTGCCTCAGCAGCATTGACGGTCTTGGCCCCATCTACTGTTGTTGGTGAAACTTTACCTGCGGCGTGTGACAGTCCGACCAGACCAAAAAGTGACATACCCGTCACAAGTGAAATAATGATGTTTTTCATATGTTCTACCTCTTCATAAGACAAAATACGTAAGTGCCTGGCTACTCTACGTGTCAGCCAACGCTTACATTATCGGCGCGACTAGCCGAATAATTACCATTAAAATAAGGAGAGATATTTGCTTAGGAGTGCTTACTGAGCCGTAATCAATCGGGCTGGAACAGTCGTTTTAGCTGGGAGTTTTAACCAGTCGCTGACATGGTAGATATCAGGCTGACCCTGGCGCCATGGGTCAAGGATGTAGACAGGTTGATGCCGTGTGGCAGTAAGCAGGTCTTTCTTTTTGATGCGGACAGGGTCATACACAATCACCGCATGATGCTCGTGTTTAGCACCCTCGTTGACGACTATGCCACTGATACCCCAGTTGTTTTCTAACACTGTTGTCTTTACGCCGGCATGTACACGGTACTTCCATTGATAACACAGACCACGTTGTTTGCCCTCGTGGTAGTTCACCCACATGTTACCGAGCCAGCCACTGGTCCAGTGTTCATTTGGGTCATTCAAGGTGTCCTTTACCGTCTGGATATAGGCCTTGTTAATGGCTTGAAGGGATGTTTCTGTGAGGTTGTCATGCTCAATCGGCAGGACAACACAGCCAGTTAACGACACAATTGTTAACAATTGAAGACTAAAGAACAGGGTGTGAAAACTTTTAAAGACGCTTTTCATGTAGGTCATTATAATGCGCGTCAGTTCAACACAACACAATAAGGGATGTATTTTTCATGATCAGGATTTTTAGACATATTGAGTGTGAAGGCCCCGGCTACTTTGGCGAGATCCTCAAACGTCATGGCTGTGATTACGAACTCATCAAGGTCGATGCCGGTGAGCCCATCCCCGCATCACTCGATGGGATTACTGGTCTAGTGTTCCTGGGCGGCCCAATGAGTGTCAATGATCCCTTATCCTGGGTAGAAGATGAACTTGCCCTGATCCGTTCGGCCCAAGAGGCAGATATCGGGGTGCTCGGCTTTTGCCTGGGTAGCCAGTTAATCAGTAAGGCACTCGGTGGCAAAGTGAGTCGTGGTCAGGCGGGTCAAGAAATTGGTTGGCACCCGGTGATGCGTATTGCTGGTAACGAGGCAAATGAATGGCTGGCTGACCTGCCTGAACAGTTTACGGCTTTTCATTGGCATGGCGAAACCTTTACCCTTCCCGATACGGCAACGCGTATTCTTTCCAGTTCTGCCTATGAAAACCAGGGCTTCGTGGTAGGTAAGACGCTGGGTTTGCAGTGCCATCCAGAAGTAACGGCGGCCATGGCGCGGCAATGGAGCCAGTTATACACCGATGATTTACAGCAAGGCGGACAATGGAATCAATCAGCAGAACAAATCAACCAGGATATAGATAGCAAGGCCGCGGCCATGCAACCCGTCGCAGACAGGTTGCTGGGGAACTGGCTGCGCAAACTTGAAAACTGAATATTAAGGAAACAACGATGCAATGTGTCATATATAAAGGTAACCGAAAACAGGACTCTTACCTGTACGTTACCTGTAAAGACGACTTCAGCAAGGTGCCGGACGGTTTGCTCGACATGCTCGGGGCACTTGAACATATTATGGAACTGGACCTGTCGAGTCGCGACAAGCTTGCCTATGCAGATATTGATGAGGTGAAACGCATGCTTGAAGAACAGGGGTTTTTCTTGCAAATGCCGCCGGGTGAGGGTTACCCGGACCTGTAAGTCATCATTATTATGGCTAAAATACTGACTCTAACAGGACCATCTATATTGCAAACAGCAATTTGTGATGCACTGCGTCAATACGCCGAAGCGGCTTATCCACCAGGTGGTTCTGAATGTGGCCAGGTCGCACGCGCGGCATTAATGGATGCAGCCGATGCCTTGCAATCAGGTTTTACCGAGACGGGGACACATGCCGAGGTAAGTCGGCGTCTGCGTGCGCACATGAAGGCGGCTGTCAGGTATTACTCAGAACAACATCAGCACGGTGTACCCCTTACGTGTATGGAAAAATTTATAATGGGTGTCCCCATCACGAATCAGCAGCTTGAAAGCGGGTGTGATGACGGCCCCGTATGACTATTTAAAAACATTAGCTAATTCTAATGTTATGGTTTTTAACGCTTTTTTATTGCACTTTTAGATTCTAGTGATATTCTCAGGGTTGTTGCAGTGACGTTGTACGGGTCTTTCGCGAATAAAACCGGTTCTACGGGAGCGCTACCTCGTTCGTTCTGCATAGATGTAAGTGTATAACGTGAGGATTTTTTTATGGCGACAGGTAAAGTGAAGTGGTTCAACGATTCTAAAGGTTTTGGGTTTATTGAACCGAGTGAAGGTGGGGATGATGTATTTGTGCATTTTTCTGCAATCAAGGCAGAAGGCTTCAAGTCATTAGCTGAGGGGCAAGGTGTTTCATTCGATGTCGAGCAAGGACCAAAGGGACTGCAGGCAGCCAATGTTGTACCGACCTGAACGCGCTCTAAATATCTACCAATAAAAGGCCCCGCCAGAGTAGCGGGGCTTTTTATTGACACTGTATTACGTACGTAGCCCGCACGTCATCACGAATCTGCTGGATTCCAGCTTACGTGAACAAAGAGAACCTAATGACACACCATCTTTGTTAAGAATTGTTAAAAAAGCCTTAAAAACTGGCTAATTGTACCCGTCAGGCATATGCTCTAAGTATCACTATAGTGAGTATTTGGCGATGCGTTCTTTTATTCGACATCCTGCAGATATCCCTATCGAGGTTCGCCTCGACAGAAGTGATGAATGCGCGCCAGAATCCCTGAATAATATCAGCCTGGGTGGCCTGAGCTTTACCAGTCAATCCCCTTTTATCCCCGGTGCACTTGTCAGTTTTTCTGTGTCGGTTGCGCACGGCTGTGTTGAAAGTCGTGGTCGAGTGACGTGGTGTCGAGAACGCATGGATGGCTACGAAGTGGGTATCGAGTTCCTTGATGCAGATGATTATTACACTGTACGCATGGTCGAACAGGTTTGTCATATCGAGCACTACAAGCAGGAAATGTTGCGTCAGCATGGACGTGAACTGAGTGGTGAAGAGGCTGCCGAGGAATGGATAGAAAAATATGCGGCCAATTTCCCCTCCGAGGCAAAGCCACGCCAAGTCAGTTAGCCTTGTTAAGCCGTTGTAGTTTCCCCGTCATTGTTGGCCGCGTATGATGCAGCCATGCATTTATATACATTCATAAAAAATAAGTTGTCATCCTCGCGTTTTTGGCGAGGCCTCCTGATCCAGTCACTCATCCTGGTCATTATCTATTCCGGTCTGCAAATTTGGCAGACGCGTCATGCAATAAAGGGGACTGCACCGGCTATTCATGCTGTTTCACTTGATGGTCGGCAGTTTGCGCTATCTGATTTTCGCGGTCAGCCCGTGCTGGTACATTTTTGGGCAAGTTGGTGTCGGATTTGTCGCTTTAGTCATTCAGCGATTGACAGTATTGCTCAAGACTATGTGGTCCTGACCATCGCTACGGGGTCTGGCGATGCGGAGATGGTCAGTGACTACGTACGTGAGCAGGGGATAACTGCACCGGTAATCGTCGATGAACAGGGCGATTGGGCTAACCTCTACAAGGTCAAAGGTATACCGGCCAGTTTTATTATTTCCCCCGAGGGGGAAGTTGAGGATGTCGAAATCGGCTACAGCAGTTATTGGGGCTTGCGTATCCGTATGTTTTTAGCAGGTATCGGGGCTTAACTTTCAGGGAGTATCTGTTACTCTAGTTGCCAATATTTAACGAGGTGATAGTAATAATCATGGCAGAAACAGTCGACGATCTTTCCATAGAATATTCTGAAGATGGCCAGGTATTGGTCAAGCAACTGGATAAAAAGGTGCTAACGAAAGGGGCATGGTCAACCATCATGTACCGCTACCAGGATTGGGATAAACGCAAAGAAGAATACGGCAAGGATAAGTTCACGATCCGGCGTTACCAGAAGCGCAATGGTGAGTATTTCCAGAAATCCAAGTTCAATATCTCGAGTGCAGACCAGGCGCGTGGCATTATTGAAGCCCTCCAGGACTGGATTGGTGAAGAGGATGCAGCAGATTAAAAAGTAAAGGCAGTATAAAAATGTAATACACACGTTTCCGCGAGAGGGGTTAGCTCGCAATAAAAATAACAAAGGGAGTGGGTATGACTACAGATGTCGTTGTGTTGATCCTGTTGGGATTGGTCGCTGTGATTGCCGTGGTGTTTGTTTTTGACATTACGCAGAAAAAACATGCTGTATTACATAATTATCCCGTTATTGGGCACCTGAGATATTTCCTGGAAATGATCGGTCCGGAGTTACGCCAGTACTGGGTGGCTCATGACAAGGAAGAGATGCCTTTTGACCGTACCGAACGGTCCTGGATTTACGCCACCTCCAAGGGTGTCAATAACTACCAGGGTTTTGGGACGACCGAAATGCAATATGGCATTGGTTACCCGATTATTAAAAACAAGGCCTTCCCGTTCTGCGAGAAAGATGCGACCTATCCTGGTGATGATCCAACCGCTATCCCCTGCGTAAAAATCATGGGTACAACCCATAACCGACGTCGTCCCTGGCGCCCGGGTTCTGTAGTAAACATCTCTGCAATGTCCTTTGGTGCACTGGGCAGGAATGCAATTTCTGCCCTGAATAAAGGCGCTGGCTTGTGTGGTTGTTACCATAATTCCGGTGAAGGTGGTGTCAGTAAGTATCACCTGCTTGGCGGTGACGTCGTTTGGCAACTTGGTACAGGTTATTTCGGTGCCTGTGATGAGGATGGGAAATTTTCAATCGATGTCGTCGCCGACAAGGTGGCAAAAAATCCAAAGATTCGCGCCATCGAGATCAAAATGTCCCAGGGGGCCAAGCCGGGCAAGGGTGGTGTGTTACCCGGCACCAAGGTCATTGGTGAAATTGCTGAGACACGTGGTGTAGCCGAAGGCACTGATTGTATTTCTCCTAACGCCCATTCGGAGTTTAGTAATGCTGATGAGCTTATCGACTTTGTTGAAATGATCGCTGAACGCACCGGGTTACCGGTTGGTATCAAGGCGGCAGTGGGTGAAACGCATTTTTGGGAAGAGCTCGCGGATAAAATGAAGACCCGACGTCAGGGCATCGACTTTATTACGATTGATGGCAGTGAGGGTGGCACAGGTGCTGCACCATTAACCTACGCGGATCATGTCTCTTTACCCTTCAAGATAGGTTTTGCACGTGTCTACGAGATTTTCCAGCATGCAGGTCTATCTCGCGGTATCGTCTGGATTGGCAGTGGTAAGCTTGGGTTTCCTGATCGGGCGATTGTGGCCTACGCGATGGGCTGTGACATGATTTCTGTTGCGCGCGAGGCAATGTTGTCAATTGGTTGTATCCAATCTCAGGCCTGTCATACAGGACACTGTCCGACGGGAATAGCGACAATGAGTGATTGGCGACAAAAGGGTCTGCATGTTGATACAAAAGCTCAACGCCTGGCACGTTATATACAGGGTTTCCGTAAAGAGTTGTTATCCCTTGCTCACACAGCGGGGTACGAGCATCCAGCTCAATTCACGCCGGAAGATGTTGAAATCAGTACCGGGGTAAACAAGTTCAGTGAACTCGGTGAAGTTATGGGTTATCGGCCAGAGCCCTGTGATTTTGTTTCGATGAAAGACCTTACCGAGGTCTAAGTGGATTAGTTCGACTGATTTCTGTATTGCTACCAGAAAGTTGTAAGTAGCTAAACGTGCACCGGCATCCGGTGTACGTTTTTTGCGTTGTTGCATAGCCTTAGGTTTCATTACGGCGCACACGCGAGAATGTAACAATATTTCCTTAGTTTATTCATAGTTAATTAAGGTTTATATACCTTAACCGATATGTATATTGTGCATAAATTCGTGCATCTGCAACTGTACCTATTACATACCTATACAAGGATAACCTATTGAAATTGGATACGAATAGAGCATCATTTTATGTATATATAGTTCGTATGATGTTGGTGTTTATGCTGACATCCTGTGCGGTTTACGCAAGTGCGACTACTACAAGGCATACGATTAATGCATTGTATATTCCCCTGGCCGATCACTATGCCGCCCTTGTCGCCTATGAGCGGTATAGGGATAAGATGAGATATGCAGATTTCCATATTGAGCAAATAAAAAATTGGGATCTGCTACGCGCATACTTTCAAAGTGGCGAAGTAGAAATGGCCTTTGTCATGAGTCCGTTGGCAATGGATATGTTCATAGAAAAACCACATTTTCGCTGGATAGGCTTGATGCACCGCGATGGTAACGCACTGGCAATCAATGAACTGTTAAATAAACAGGTACATCTCTCCAATACCAGGCATGAGCGTATGCCAGATAAAAAAGTGGCAAGAGCACTTGCTGAAGTCTATAAACGATCGGGACGTGCGACAGAAATAGCCATGCCGCATTTACTCGCGACACACAGTGTCGTTTTGTACCGTTACCTTAAGGAACATGGACTCACAATGAGTCTCAACTCGAATAAGAAGGCTGAAGTACTCGCCATTGCCGTTGCGCCGCCCAAGTCACCCGCCTTTATCAAGGCCAAGAGCAACCGTGCACTGCCAGCAGCCTTTGAGCAATCGTTACCTTGGGCAGATATTGTTGAAACTCAGGGCTATGGTCATGTCGCATGGTATTCAAAAGATGTGATGCCATGGAAGCATGGTCATGTTGAGTGTATTGCATTGGCAACTGATACTGCCATTGCTAACAAGAAAGATGCAGTTAAAGAAGTAATGCGTTACATACACAAGGCAGGTGAGGATATTGAATACGCGCGAAACAAGGGCGGAAAAGCAATTGATGAGATTGTAAGCATTGTAAGAAAACATATCCCTTTGCACACACGAGAAGCCATTATTGCCAGCCTTGATCCCAAGTTGCGCGTGATTAATTATGAGTTTTTAAATGTAGATAAAGAAGGCCTTAAGCAGATTATGGACCTGGCTGTAGAAGGCGGTATTCTCTCCCGTGCAGTTGATATAGAAAGTTTTGCCGATACGCGTTTTAGTGTTCCAGCAGAAAGAAACAAGAAATAAAGATGACTACCCTTAAGCAACCTTTTAAAAAATCTGGGCACGGTAATGTCAGATTCTCGCTTAGAAAAAGTTTGTTAGTCTGGTTCTTGTTATTAACGTTGTTACCGTTAAGTTTTACAAGCTGGTTTGCACACCAGCAGGCGGTCGAGAAACTGACCGAAAAAGCAACATACTCACTTGAAGAAAGCGCAAGACTAAAAGTCAGATTTATACAGAACTGGTTTGATTACCGGTTGACGGATATCAACTATCATGCAGAGAGCCAACGTGCCGGCCAGTTTATGGAAGTGCTACAAAAGAGCTTTGAAACGAGTAAACAAGACCTGGCAGGATTCATTAAGAGTTATGCGTGGGTAAAACTGATCACTGATCGGCAAGAAGATTACTATAAGCTGGCTCGCCAATATGATTATATCTACGATATTTTTTTGATTAATACGAGAGGCGATATCCTCTTTACGGTAGAGCAGGAAGCAGATCTTGGTACGAATCTGCTGACAGGGAAGTATTCAAAAACGCGTTTTGCGAGTACATTCAAGGCAAGTTTGGATAGTGGTAAGACCCTGTTTTCAGACCTTGAGTTTTATAAACCCTCTAATGAGGTTGCAAGTTTCTTAACGGCGCCCGTGTTGGATGAGCAAGGTGAAAAGATTGGTGTAATCGCCTTCCAGCTCAGGTTAGAGCGGATAAGTAACCTCATGGTAGAGCAGCATGCAGATACCTCGCTTACCCATTACCTGGTCGGTTCTGATGGAATACTGCGTACGGCTGTTCAGTCATCAAACCAGCAAGCAGTATTAAAGCAACGTATTGATACTGAACAATATACTCTATGGCGTAGTGAACACATTGAGGGTGAGCTGTATACCGATAAACAAGATGAAACTGCATTCTCTTATGCAGGTCCACATGGTCAGGAGGTTGTTGGTATACATCATGCTATTAAGCTGCCAGGAGTGGACTGGGTTTTACTGAGTGAAGTAGATACAGAAGAGGTTCTGGCCGGCGCGAGACATCTGGCGCAAATCACCCAACTGATTTTCTTCGTAACAAGTGTACTGGTGACCGGAATTGCAATCTATTTGGCACAGCGTATTACCAAACCTATAAGTAAATTGGCAAAAGTCAGTATGGCCATGGCAGAGGGTAATACAGGATTACAGGTCAACATTTCAGATAAAAATGAAATTGGTGATTTGGCAGATGCTTTTAATCATATGATTGATGCCCGGGCACAATATGAGCACAACATAGAAAGAAGTAATAAGGAAACGAAGCTGGCCCTGACAGCCCTGGCGGAACAAAAATTCGCACTTGATCAACATGCTATCGTTGCGATTACAGATGTAAAAGGAACGATCAATTTTGTAAATAATAAATTCACTGAGATCAGCGGTTACAGTGAAGACGAATTAATAGGAAGCAACCACCGGTTGCTCAACTCAGGTAAACATGACACAGAGTTTTTTCGCGACATGTACCGAGCGATTGCAAAGGGTGAAGTGTGGAATGCGGAGATTTGTAACAGAAATAAAAATGGTGATTTGTACTGGGTAGATACGACAATCGTTCCGTTTATGAACGAACAGGGTAAACCTGAAAGTTATATCGCTATTCGTAGTGATATCACAAACCGTAAAAAGTCTGAGGCACAGTTATTCAAGGCGAAAGACCAGGCTGAGGAGGCAACCCGGCAGAAGTCTGAATTTCTCGCCAACATGAGTCATGAAATACGTACGCCAATGAATGGCATCATCGGCATGACTGGGCTGTTAATGGATACCACATTGACACCCAAACAGCATAGCTATGTCGATGCGACGATGTCTTCTGCTGAATCATTGCTTACGATAATTAATGATATTCTCGACTTCTCCAAGATCGAGGCAGGTAAGCTCGAACTTGAGATGCTGCCTTTTGACTTACAAAAGCTGGCTGAAGAGGTTGTCGAATTGATGGCTCTCAAATGTCAGGAAAAAGAACTCGAGTTACTTTTGAGGTATAAAATTGGAACGGAACGCTTTGTCATTGGTGATCCCGGTCGCGTTCGTCAAATACTGCTGAATCTACTGAGTAATGCCATAAAGTTTACCGAAAAAGGCTGTATTTTACTGACGATTGAACACGCAAGTTCGCTTGAGGGAGAAGCCCCTATTCAAGTCTCTGTTGAGGATACGGGTATTGGAATTTCGCAAGACAGACTTGACTCTATTTTTAACAAATTTGATCAGGAAGATAATTCCACAACGCGGAAATACGGTGGGACCGGACTGGGACTGACGATTTGCCGACAGTTGTGTCACTTGATGGGAGGGGAAATTAGTGCCCAAAGTCAGAAGGGCAAGGGGTCAACTTTCAGTTTCTCGATGAGCCTGGGGCGTGCAGAACCATTTGAAACTTCACAGTTTGACCTTGAAGGTCAAGATAAATTGAAAGGTGTTAAGACACTGATTGTAGATGATACCGAGATTGCGCGAACGATTATGGTTGAGCAGCTCGCCGCGCTTGATATGAATGTATCAGAGGTTGACTCAGCTACAGCAGCACTAGGCGAGCTACAACAAGGGATTGAAACGAACGAACCCTATGAGGTTATCATTACTGACTTCAATATGCCTGAAATGGATGGCGAGATGTTTGCCGATGAGATAAAGGAACAAAGCCTCCTTAGAGATGGGGTATTAATGCTTGTTACATCGTCGCCGAATAAGGCGGATAAAAAGCGACTCGTGGAAAAAGGATTCACTGGTTATCTCGCCAAGCCTCTTCGCCCATCCGAAATTTCACAGGCGTTGGCATTGATATGCGATGCAAGACACCGTGGCATTGACTTGCCTTTGGTCACCCGGTTCATGCTTCAAGAGGCATGGGCAGGCAGTCATGAAAATATCATTTTTGACCGTCCATCGATTTTACTCACGGAAGATAATCCTATAAATATCATGGTGGCATCAGAAATGCTTGAGCGACATGGTTGCCTGGTGACGCCAGCCGGGAATGGTGTTGAGGCTGTTTCGTTGCTTAAGCAAGGCCATAGTTTTGATTTGATTTTTATGGATTGCCAGATGCCAGAAATGGATGGTTTTGAAGCAACGGGTAAGATCCGGGAATACCAGGAAAAGGAAGATATTGAACCTACACCTATTGTAGCGCTTACGGCAAATGCAATGAGAGCAGATAAAGAAAGGTGCCTGGGAGCTGGAATGGATGACTATATGTCTAAACCGATCACGCCAGAAGTGCTACAGAAAATGTTGCTTAAATGGCTACCGGGTGAATTCAAGAAAGATGTTGATATTGAAATTTCCCCGATCGATGCTTCACAGCATGAAGTTGTCGATGATACTGACGAACTCGATATGAAAGCATTCAATACCCTGAAGCAGTTATTTGGTGAGAAGTTTCCCACTGCTGTCGAACAGCATATTGAGAATGCTGCGGAGAATGTCCAAAGATTGAAAGAAAGTATTGAGAAGGGTGAACAGGAGGTTGCAGAAAGAACAGCTCACTCGATAAAAGGGGCAAGCGCTCAATTCGGGGCAAAAGCGCTTAATGAATATGCGGCAAAACTGGAATTGCTGGCTAAGGAAAATAAGCTTGATGATGCAAGTGTTTTATGGGAGAAACTTGCTGATGCACAGAAGCAGGCAGCAATTCTGATGAGACAAGAGCTGGCGAGTGGAAATGATTCAGGCGTTGTCGGAAAAGCGTCCTGAAAAAAAAAGCCTGATTTCAGGCATCCATGTCCGGGATAAGCTGGCTCTCAAGCCGGATGATGATGTCCTTGAGCAGTAGTTTGCGTTTTTTTAATCGACGTACTTGTAGTTGATCGACAATAGCCTGTTCGAGCAGAAGCGAGATAATGTCATCGAGATCGCGGTGTTCGATCCGCAGTTGTTCGAGTTTGTCATGAAGTTCCTGGTTGTCGTCAGTCATGCTGGTAGTCCTGTTCGTGCGGGGCAATGCGGTTTGTCATTATACTGAACCGTGCACAGGATGTTGAATTAATCTGCATCATTTATGTAAATCTTCCAGGGATACTGAGTGGCCATCTTTCGTAATGATTCGGGCATGAAAAGGACGCAATTGTCTCGGCTCACGTACCCCGCATGAATGTGCAATAACGCCAACTTCATGCACCATGTTGCGCACATAATTTTCTATACGTACAGACTTGAGAGCCGGGTCGAGGCCTTTTTGTAAACGTTCATTATGCGTGGTGATACCGGTTGGGCAGGTATTCTTGTTGCATTGTAGGGCCTGGATACAGCCAAGTGCGAACATGAAACCGCGTGCCGAGACAATAAAATCAGCGCCTTCACAAAGTGCCCAGGCTGCATCCGCGGGCGTAATGAGTTTGCCAGAGGCAATAACCTTAATGCGCTCTTTCAGATCATGTTGATTCAGGGCTCTAATCAACATGGGCAGGCTTTCCTTGAGTGGCAGCCCCATATAATCCATTAGCCCCATGGGCGCTGCACCGGTGCCGCCATCGGCAGAGTCCAGGGTAATAAAATCAGGTGCTGACTTGATGCCTCGCTGCTTGATAGTTTCAAAGAGTTCATCCAGCCAGCCGTATGCACCGAGAACAAATTTGATACCGACAGGTTTACCGGTGACGTCACGTATGCGTTGAATAGCATCGAGAAGCTGTTCGACACTATCAACTTCGGGGTGTCGGTTCGGGCTGATTGAATCCTCGCCTGCTGGGATCCCCCTTATTGCCGCGATCTCAGCAGTCACCTTGTCGCCGGGTAATATCCCACCCTTGCCCGGCTTGGCACCCTGTGACAGTTTTAGTTCGAACATCCTGACCCGCTCATGTTCGGCTACTTTTTTCAGTTTGTCATCATCGAGCAGACCGGCTTCAGTTCTCACACCGTACTTGGCAGTTCCTATCTGGAACACGAGATCACAGCCGCCCTGGAGATGGTACGGTGAAAGACCGCCTTCACCGGTATTCATCCAACAACCTGCGCGTTGCGCACCTTTTGATAATGCCTGAATCGCAGGCTTTGATATGGCACCAAAACTCATACCAGATATATTAAATAGAGAATCCGTTGTATAGGGTTTAGCGCAATACGGACCAATACTAAGCTTACTAATAGGCGTCGCATCTTCGCCAAGAACAGGGAATGGGCAGTTGACGAAAATGATCGAGCCATTTTGTTTAAGGCTTCGCGTCGAGCCGAAGGCACGTGTCGTACTGAGGTTCTTGGCAGCCTGGTAAACCCATGACCGGTCGGCCCGGTTAAATGGAAGTTCTTCACGATCCATGGCGAAAAAATACTGGCGAAAAAACTTGCCGAGGTCTTCGAACAGGTAACGGAGATGACCAATGACCGGGTAATTGCGTCGGATGGCCTGGCTGGTCTGATTAATATCGAGCAGGTAGATAATGATGACGGCAAGGACAATCAGTCCGACAACAACAATGAAGACGGTTGCCATGTACTCGAGGATCGTAAGTAACAATCCTTGTTCTGGCATGTGACCTCCCCGCGATCAAATGAATAGAAGAATTACTGGGGTATTCGTGGTGAGGAAAATCCTCACCATTTACATAAAGCTTGGTCTATAACTCAGGACTTCGCAAGATAATCATTTTTTCAATTTGCATGTCGTGGAAGGTATGCGGGATACCCCCGACGCCATGACCGGATTCACGAAGTCCTGCGAATGGCATCCAGTCAACCCTGAAAGCAGTGTGGTCATTGACCATGACGGCTGAGGCATCAAGGCGCCGATAGGCGCGCATGGCCTTGTCAATATTCTTTGTGATCACTGACGCCTGGAATGAGACAGGCAGTGAATTGGCACGCTGGATGGCATCATCCATTTCATCGTAACTGTAGACAAGGATCACCGGACCAAAGATTTCATTTTGCGACACGGTGGCATCGTCCGGTGGATTAAATAATACCGTTGCTGAGTAACAGCTATCACTGACACGTTCACCGCCACTGATAAGTTCTGCACCTTTCTCGACGGCCTGTTGCACCCATTCGTGGACACGGTCGACCTCACGTGGTCGGATCAGTGGGCCAATTTCTGTGTCAGCCGATGTCGGATCACCGATCACCATTTGCCTGCCGTAGTCGGCAAGGACGTTGGCGACATCACGGGCAATTGAACTGTGTACATAGACGCGTTGTACGGATACACAAACCTGGCCAGCATGGTAGAAGCCACCCTTGGCAAGCAAGGGCAGTGCATCATCGAGGTCTGCATCAGGTTCAACAATGACAGGAGCAGCACCACCGTGTTCAAGTGCACAGCGTGCACCCGGGGCAAGTTGACTGCGCAGTGACCAGCCGACCTTTCCACTGCCGATGAAACTGAAAAAGCCGACACGTTTGTCGGCCACCAGGCTCGTTGATACATCGCGGTCAGTCACAACCATCGGTATGCACCATTCCGCGGGCAGCCCTGCTTCGCGCAGGATAGAGACAAAGCGCATACAAGATAGTGGTGTATCGCCAGCAGGTTTAATTATCACCGGGCAACCCGATGCCACTGCGGGGCCTACCTGGTGAACAATCAGGTTTAATGGGTGATTAAACGCACTTACTGCAACCACGACGCCAATCGGTTCACGGTGGGTCATGGCCATGCGATTCAGTGAGGCCGGGTTGATACCCATCGGGATCTCGGTGCCATGATTTTCGCGAATGCAGTCAGTACAGTTGCGAACGCCGTCAATGGCACGCGCAACTTCGACTTGTGAGTCAAGCAGGGGTTTACCACCTTCACGTGCTGCCTCAACGGCAAGTTCATCTGCACGCTCTGACATGATTGTCGCGGCGCGCTCGAGGATTTCGATGCGTTGTGGTGCACTGAGCCAGCTGTCACGATCCCTGTACAGGGCATGCGCGGTAGCCAGTGCATGCTCGACGGCAGAAGCACCGGCGACATCAACCGTGGCAATGGTCGAGAGATCAAAAGGTGCCTGAACCTCATGCGTACCGGTTGCTGCTGCGCCGGGTACCATAAGCGGAAAATGTTCTGTCATGACAGGCTCCTCAAATCGGGCAGCTGATGTTACCGAGACGTTCGGTCAGCTTCATGTTTTCATCGTAGTCAATCGGAACGACGATCAGGCTCGGCCCATCTTCATTAAACGCCGATTCAAGTGTTGGAATAAGCCCGCTCGTCTTGTCGACGATGTGCCCCTTCCAGCCAAAGGCATCGGCGAGCTGGTTCCAGTCAGGGTTATCAAACGCAAGGTCGGTATGTTTGCCAAACTGGTTTTCCTGTTTCCAGGCAATCAGACCGTACTGTTTGTCTTCCCACACCATCACAACGATGTTGGAGTTATAACGCCGTGCAGTTTCCATTTCCTGGACATTCATCATGAAGCCGGCATCACCACAAATCGACAGGATACGACGCTCAGGGTGAACAATGCTGGCGGCAATTGCACCGGGCAGGGCAAAGCCCATGGAACAGAAACCATTCGGGATCAGACAGGTATTGGGTTCATGACACTGGTAATGACGGGCGATCCACATCTTGTGCGCGCCAACATCCGATAGAAGCACATCTTCAGGCCCCATGACCTGGCGAATATCCCAGAGGACTTTTTGTGGTTTCAGCTTGCCTTCGCTGTCGTCATCTTTATGCAGCTCAAGTTCGGCAGTCATGTCACGACGCGTGGCCTTTTGCTGTGAACCGTCAAACTTCAGGCCACCATTCTCATCAATGCGCTGGTTGAGCATCCACAGTGCGTGGGCAAGGTCCCCCACCACTTCTGTCTGCGGGTGGTAGTGCGAATCAATTTCAGTGGGCAGGAAATCAATATGGATAATTTCCTTGTCATAATTCTTGTTCCACAGGTGAGGGTGGTACTCGACCATATCGTAACCAATGGTGATGACAAGGTCGGAGGCATCAATGGCGCAGGCCATCACATCTTTAGCCTGCAGGCCCACCGTATACAGGCAGTAGTCGGCATCCATATCAACACAGCCCTTGGCCATGAAGGTACTGATGACACCGATACCGGTTTTCTCACACAGGTCACGTAGCTGGGCACTGGCACGCTTACGAATACAGCCGTTACCGGCAATGATGATTGGGTTTTTTGCTGCCTTGATCTTCTCAAACGCCTGGTTGACGATCTTGTCATCGGCAACCGGTCGACGGAAGCGCTGTACGGTCATGGGTTTTTCTTCGGTGTCGTACTTGGCGATATCTTCAGGTAGTTCGATATGACAGGCACCCGGTTTTTCAGTTCGCGCAAGGCGCACGGCCTTACGGACGATTTCGGGGATGTTGTCAGGATGCAGGATGGTTTGCGCCCACTTGGTAACAGGTTCAAACATGGCCACCACATCCATGACCTGGTGCGACTCTTTGTGTAGTCGGGTTGAAGCCCCCTGGCCAGTCAGCACAAGCATCGGTGCCCGATCCATATTGGAATCGGCAACACCGGTTATAAGGTTGGTTGCACCCGGACCAAGCGTACCCAGACAACCGGCCGGGTTACCGGTTAGTCGGCCATAGACCTCGGCCATGAAAGCAGCACCTTGCTCATGGCGGGTAAGAATAAATTTAATTTGATCGGATTGTTCAAGTGAGATCATGAAATCGGCATTTTCCTCACCGGGAACGCCAAAAATATATTCTATGCCTTCGGTCTCGAGACACTTAACAAACAAGTCGGATGCTTTCATTGACGCTCTACTCCTTGAAATTATTGATATTCTTATCAGGTCCGTACAGGCAATTTTGCTTCCTGTTCTGGTTTTTTATAAGGATGTTCACTGATGGAACATCGTGCTTGAACAGGCTAAGGATTACCTTCTCATATCATTGCCAGACTCGCAAATTCGGCGTCAATACCGGGATAGGGTATGATGCGCGGCTATTGAAAATGTTCGTTGCAAATCAATCAGTATTCCAAGGGATATTCAGGTGACTTCAGAAACACGTCATTTATTGTCGATTGTTGAGCTCGGGGGCTACCCAGATTTCTCACCGATATACCAGCGCTGTGGATACAGCGTTGAGATCGTACGCCAAATGCGCAAGGCGATGTCACGAATGAAGAAACTTCGCCCTGTTGTGATTGTGGCCGAGTTTAATTTCCAGTCGGATTTTCGTGATCGTACCAGCAGTCTTGAATCGCTGTTGGCTACCGTGCAACAACAAAAGCTCGATGCACATGTCATCGTCTTTTATGAAAAAGAATTTGCCCCCCAGTTTCAACGACTCAAGGCGGTGTACCCGGATATCCACGCGATGACCTTTCCGATCGACGAACATGCACTTGAACAGTATATCCAGGCGCTTTCTACATGAGCCTGGTTTCATTACGTAAGCTGGCGCTTGGCTTTGGTGGACCGCTATTGTTGGATGGCGTCGACTTAGAAGTAGAGAAGGGTGAGCGTATTTGCCTGGTCGGACGCAATGGCACAGGCAAGTCGACCTTATTCAAGGTGTTGACGGGCGAGCTTGTCGCGGATGATGGAACGATACAAGTTGCCCAAGGCGCTCGGATCAGCCGTCTTGCCCAGGAAGTGCCAGTCGGTACCAGTGGTACCGTCTACGATGTCGTTGCCAGTGGGCTGGAGAAAACGGGTGAACTGTTTATTCGCTATCACGACCTGAGTCATCGACTTGCTGAAGATCACAGCTTACTTGGTGAGCTAGAGCGCGTTCAGCATGAGCTTGAAGCCGTCGGTGGCTGGGACATGGGACAACGCATCGATACAGTCTTATCCAGGTTGAGCCTGGGTGCGGATATCACGTTTGAATCCCTATCGGGCGGATGGAAGAGACGTGTGCTGCTGGCCCGGGCATTAGTGGCGGAGCCGGATGTGTTGTTGTTAGATGAGCCGACCAATCACCTTGATATCGATATGATCGGCTGGCTTGAGGACTTCCTACTCAACTATAAAGGTACCCTGGTCTTTATCAGTCATGACCGCATGTTTTTGCGCAAACTGGCGACGCGAATTATCGAACTGGATCGCGGACAGTTGACAAGTTGGCCAGGCAATTACGAAACCTACCTGACGCGCAAGCAAGCAGCCTTAGATGCCGAGGCGACTGAAAATGCCTTGTTTGACAAGAAACTTGTCGAAGAAGAAAAGTGGATCCGACAAGGCATTAAGGCAAGACGTACACGCAATGAAGGCCGTGTCAGGGCGCTTGAAAAAATGCGTGCGACACGTGCACAGCGACGCGAGCGAACCGGCCAGGCGCGCCTGCAGACCCAGGAGGGTAATCTTTCTGGCAAGATTGTGGTCGAGGCGCAGGATGTGTCCTGGGCATGGCAAGATGCACAGGGGAATGAACAGCAATTGCTGAAGAATTTTTCGACCACGATCCTGCGTGGCGACAAGGTCGGAATAATTGGGCCGAATGGTTGTGGTAAAACGACCCTCATCCGTTTATTGCTGGGCGAGCTCGCGCCTGCCTCGGGTAAGATCAAAAATGGCACTAACCTGGAAATCGCCTATTTCGATCAATTACGTTCACAACTTGATCCGGAGCAAAGCGTGCAGGACAACGTCGCTGACGGTAATGACACCATTACCTTGCATGGAAAGCCTCGCCATGTCATCAGTTACCTGGGTGACTTCCTGTTCAGCCCACAACGCGCACGTACACCGGTAAAGGCACTATCGGGTGGTGAACGAAATCGTTTATTGCTGGCGCGTTTGTTTACCAAACCCTTTAACATGTTGGTGCTTGATGAACCGACCAATGACCTGGATGTAGAAACACTCGAGCTACTGGAATCACTATTGGTTGAATATGACGGCACCTTGTTGCTGGTCAGTCATGATCGTGAATTTATCAACCATGTTGTGACCAGCACCCTGGTCTTTGACGGGGAGGGTGAGGTGAATGAATATGTCGGTGGTTATGACGACTGGTTGCGGCAACGACGTCAGCCTGAAAAAAACAAGTCTGCCAATCAACCTGCGCAGGGGCAGCCGGTACAGACACCAGCTGATACGTCTAAAAAGACACGTAAACTAAGCTATAACGAACAACGTGAGCTTGAACAATTGCCTGCACAGATTGAACAATGGGAATCCGAGCAGGATGAATTGCATGCGCAAATGGCAAGCGCGGATTTTTACCAGCAAGCACAAGAAACAATCACAACCGCGCAGCAACGCTTGGCCGTTTTAGAAACAGATTTGGCTAATGCCTATACGCGTTGGGAAGAACTTGAGGATGCTTGAGCAGAATGGCTGCCAGTAATGAGGATGTTGAGATGACCCAGGAAAGAATTGACGATCTTGAAATGCGTATCGCTTTTCAGGAAAGCACCTTGCAAACCATGAGTGATGAAATGGCTACTCAGCAACAGCACATTGAAAAACTGATGGAAGAGGTCGCCTTGTTACAAAAGGCCTTGCAGTCGGCGTCTGCATCGCCGTTGCTCAACCAGGCAGACGAACCACCACCACCACACTATTAAAAAACCCGCCATCTAGGCGGGTCTTGTAAAAGTAATCCAGCCAAACGAACTAACTGGCTTCCTGGCCTTTCTTGATATTGATGTAGGGTTCGAGTGTCTTTGCCAGTTCACGTGGGTCAAACTTCGGCACATAGGCATCAACGCCGACTGATTTACCAATCGTAATATTCGCTTCAGCCGACAGTGATGAGTGCATAATCACCGGGATACCCTTGAAGCGTGGGTCGTCTTTGATCTTTTTCGTTAGTACGTAGCCATCCATGCCCGGCATTTCAATATCGGTCAACACCAGGTTAACCAATTCATAGACGGGGACACTGAGCACCTTGGCCCGTTCGGCAACCTCGTTAAGACGTTCCCATGCCTCTTCACCATTTTTGGCACTAATGGCTTCAACACCGAGCGTCTCCATGGTCTTGGCGATCTGGCTACGTGCGACAGATGAGTCGTCAGCATAGAGAATCGTTGCCTGGGTGTCGATTTGTTTCAGGCCTTCGAATTGACCAGCATCATCAGCTGAGACGGCAGTTTCGGCGAGGACTTTTTCAACGTCCAGCACCATTACGATACGGCCATCTTTCAGTTCAGTCACCGCGGTGACCAGTCCACCGTGTTGGTTTGCCATCATGGGAGGCGGCACTTTGATCTCGTTCCACTCCATGCGCAAGATTTGCTCGACGTTGTTGACGAGGAAGCCCTGCGTATTACGGTTAAACTCGGTGACGATAAGAATATTCGGCGGCTCCTCAACGTTCATGTCACAGAAGTGTGCCATATCGACGACGGGGATCATTTGGCCACGCAGGCAGACCATACCCTTAACACCGGGTGGCATATCAGGGGCATGCGTAATTTCGGGAATCTGCATGACTTCACGGATTTTAAAAACATTGATCCCGAACACTTCTTCACGGCCGGAGCTTATGTCCTTACCAAGGCTGAATAGCAAGATTTCCAGCCGGTTGGCGCCAGCGAGGCGTGTACGCTCATCAACGGATTGAATAAATGTATCCATGGTGTCCCTCAAAATAAGATGCAGGCATTAATGTCTGTCTTATTTCATCGACAGATCCGTGGAAATATTGAGGGCAGCAAGCAAAAAAATACAGAAAACTAGCTTAGTATAGATAAAACAGATACTTAACTAAGCTAGTGGATGATATTTAATAGTTTGTCTTCCAGCTCAATCCGTATTGCAAGGGCTTGACCTAGTTGAGAAAGATCATCTGAGAAGGCAGGTTTCAGTTCGTTTGTCTTATTGCTCTCATATTTATCATTGAAATCCAACGCAATTTGCGTGGTTTTAGCAATCCGGGGATAGAGCTGTTCGGCAAGTGTACGGATGTCTTCACGGCGTTCCTGCCCATCAATACAGCGCTGATAAAGGCTAAAATGGCCTGCCGCGAGGTAATCAACCAGGATCTCACAAAAATCCTGCAATAATGCATGTACTTCTTCAGCAGAGTGGTCTTCTTCCCATGGGTCGACGCCGGCTATACGGCAAAATTGCACCAGCATGTCGGCCCGCTCATCGGTCAGGTGCTCGACAATGTTACTGGTACGCATTCTGCGTTCAGAGCCATTATGTGATTCGTTGCTTGCATCCATTGTGATTCTTCTTATTTTTCCAGTATCTATACGACTAAGCATACCCTGATCATGTGGATTTGTTAATAAAATTACTTATATATAAGCGATTTCTAATCTATTCTCTATAGCGGGTTTTTACCGGGTATAGTCGCAAGGATTAAAAGAGGGTGAAATTCCTACATGTTTAAAGCAGTTCGGGTATAATGCGCGCCTTTTTGCAACCACTTTTAAAAGATCGCATGGCGGTCGGGACGGCAGACTCGTGACTGAACAATTCCGCAATATCGCAATTATTGCCCATGTTGACCATGGCAAAACGACCCTGGTCGACAAACTGCTGCAGCAGTCAGGCACGCTGGAAAGCCGTGGTGATTTTGAAGACCGTGTCATGGATTCAAATGACCTGGAACGTGAACGTGGGATTACGATTCTTTCCAAGCCAACAGCGATTCGCTGGCAGGGTGAACGTATCAATATCGTTGATACCCCGGGCCATGCCGATTTCGGCGGCGAAGTGGAACGGGTCCTGTCGATGGTCGATACCGTCCTACTTATTGTCGATGCTGTTGAAGGGCCGATGCCGCAAACTCGCTTCGTGACACAAAAGGCGCTGGCTCTGGGTCTGAACCCGATTGTCGTGATTAACAAGATTGACCGTGAAGGGGCCCGCCCTGACTGGGTAGTGGATCAAACATTTGATTTGTTTGACCGTCTTGGCGCTACCGATGAGCAACTGGATTTTCATGTTAGCTACTGTTCTGCATTAAACGGGTATGCCGGCGATGACGCTTATGTACGTGACGGTGATATGACGCCATTGCTGCAGACGATTCTTGATCACGTTAAACCACGTGAAGTCGATGTTGATGGTCCCTTCCAGATGCAGATCACCCAGCTTGATTACAACAGCTATGTGGGTGTGATTGGTATTGGCCGCATTCAACGCGGTCGCGTTAAAACTAACACACCGGTTACCGTCATAGATCGTGAGGGTAATAAACGTAATGGCCGTATTCTACAGGTACTGGGTTTCCTCGGCCTGGATCGTGTCGAGGTAGACGAAGCTATCGCAGGAGACATCATCGCGTTTACAGGTATCGAGCAACTCGACATTTCAGATACCGTCTGTGATCCGAATGAAGTCGAAGCTCTGCCAGCACTGAGTGTCGATGAGCCAACAGTGACGATGACCTTCCAGGTAAATAACTCTCCATTCGCAGGTCAGGATGGCAAGTTTGTAACGTCGCGCCAGATCCGTGAACGCCTGGATCGCGAACTCAAGCATAACGTAGCGCTGCGTGTTGACGATGGCGGTGATCCAGATAAATTCCGCGTATCTGGTCGTGGTGAATTACACCTTTCAATTTTGATCGAAACCATGCGTCGTGAAGGTTTTGAAATGGGTGTTTCTCGCCCGGAAGTGATTATTAAGGAAATCGATGGCGTAAAGTGTGAGCCATATGAACAATTAACCGTCGATGTTGAAGATCAGCATCAAGGTAGTGTCATGGAAGCACTTGGTACGCGTGGTGGTGAACTAAAGAATATGTTGCCAGATGGTAAAGGTCGCGTGCGTCTTGATTTTGTTATCCCGGCTCGTGGCTTGATTGGTTTCCGTACTGAATTCCTGACTGCAACACAGGGTACAGGCCTGATATACAGTGTCTTTGACAAATACGCACCAGTGAAAGCGGGTGACTATGGTCAACGTATTAATGGTGTACTTATTTCAAATGGCCAGGGTAAATGTCTGACCTTCGGTTTGTTTAACCTACAAGAACGCGGTCGTTTGTTCAGTTCACATGGTGACGAAGTATATGAAGGTCAGGTTATCGGCATTCACTCCCGCGGTAATGATTTAGTTGTTAATCCATTAAAGGGTAAACAGCTGACCAATGTGCGTGCATCGGGTACTGATGAAGCACAAGTCCTTACGCCGCCTATTCGTAAGACCCTGGAACAGGCGTTGGAATTTATTGACGATGATGAACTGGTCGAAGTGACACCTAACTATATTCGTATTCGTAAGCGCTTGTTGAAGGAACATGAGCGTAAGAAAGAAAAGCGTTCAGCGTAATTATAAAAGCCGGTCACTGACCGGCTTTTTTTATAATTGATAAACGAGGATTGAGGAGTGATGTATAACTGCTTATGAATATTTCTCGTCATACCAGCGGAAGCTGGTATCCAGGTGTTTTTTAGGTTTCATATGGATTCCTGCTTTCGCAGGAATGACGGCTGTCTGCTTACGAATATTTCTCGTCATACCAGTGGAAGCTGGTATCCAGGTTTTTTTGTAAGTTTCATATGGATTCCTGCTTTCGCAGGAATGACGGCTGTCTGCTTACGAATATTTCTCGTCATACCAGCCTTGAGCTGGTATCCAGGTTTTTTGTAAGTTTCATATGGATTCCTGCTTTCGCAGGAATGACGGCTGTCTGCTTCCGGTCATTAGCGGGGCATTCATCAATTACCTATTTGCTTGAGTGAACTGTCCGCCCATTTAAAGTCTGAACGGGGCGTGTACTAAGAGCAATTGCATTTCTGAAGCTGACGATTTGATCAACGGATACTTCGACAGGTGTTTGCATGACTATCCAGTTAACGCCTTCGCTACAGGGCGGCGTGGTGAGTGAGCCGCTGTAGTTATAATAACGTTTGCTGGTAGGAAGCAGGTCTATGGCATTCAGGGTGGAGTTGATCTTATTGTGTTCACCGACTTTAGTGGGCAGGTGTTTCCAAACGGATTCAATTGCAGGGTTGTTGTTTTTGCCCTGTTTGAGTAACACGCCGATGACGCCGAGTTGGCCGTCGTCTGCCTGGTGGACGAGGTGGGCAACCATGTCAAAGGGTTTGCCTTTTACTGTATGCTCGCTGGGGCTGTGAAAATGAAATTGCAGCAATTTATAGTTCTTGCCACCAAAGTCGATACTACTGCCCTTGGCATAATTTACCTGGATGGTATGACCGTTGTTGATGACATCCACTGTTGTCGGTTTGTAATTGAACTTGATGCCCGTTAATTTGACAGGCTTAGTATCATTAATATCAATCGGTGACTGGTTCTTACCAGATTTACAGGCAGTAAATTCAGCCGCCAGGTCACCCCATTTTGCAGGTCCTGTCGCGCCATCATAACTCCATTGAGCCTGACCTTCTGCTGCATATGTGTTGGCAGCGAGGAAGATGCCTGTTAGCAGGATACCGGTAGATAGATACTTACCTTGCATGATAACTCCATGGACATAGTTGAATACTTGCAGTTACTTTACCGTAATCACTGTTTTATTCAATTACGACCAGGGTGTAGTCGAGTGCAAGGTAATCGTTAATCTGTGCAGGGCCGGTGGGTGAGACGTCGACATAATCAGGGAAGGCATCGGGCTCAATGTTGTACCAGCTCGCATAGGTCTCACAGACATGTACTGGCACACCCGCATCTTTAACCAGTGATTTAATTTCACTGTGTACCTTGCTGTACTCTTTTTTGTTGTTTGTCGTCAGGGCGAACTGTTCCTTACCGTGACTGACTACTGCAACGTCGAGTTTAGGGAAGCGCTTGCGTAACGTGTCGATGTAAGCTTTCACTGCTGGAATAGCATGGCGCAGTTCTTCGGCGTTGTTGCTGACAATTTCAAAGACAACGCCAGCAGGGCGTTCCTTGGTATTCAGTACATCTTCAATATCGTTCGCATAACTAAATGGTGCGGCCAATAAGCTGAAAAACATTAAAACCGTTGAGGTAAATACTTTGATATTCATTGTGATTGTAGTCCTAATAAATTCAACTATTTGATGATGATATGTCCATCAAGTTCCCTATTATCACGTATGAGAGGGGGATGTGTTATTAAGTTTGATGCAGAGTAATGATTAATATCTTTAATGAGCATGACAAGGATGAACAGTGCATACTCGCAGAACATTCTAATAAGCTTATTTGAGGAATCTTTAATATGAAAGTGATTCGTTCCCTGGTTTCAGCACTGTTTGTAGCTGGAATTCTGTTTACTTCTACAGCAATGGCCGAACAGCCATGGTTGAAACCATACACATTAACCTCGAATGCCAAAGGGACGGTGGCTGAACAGGTGAAGGTAACGCAAGCGGCCTTACAGGGCGCAGGTTTTGAGATTGCCGGCACTTACCAGCCTTATCCAAGTGCGGCAGTTATTTCAGTCACTAACGATAACCTGAAGGGCGCAGCAGCCAAAACCGAGTTTGGTGGTTATGGTGCGGTGATTCGTGTTGCACTGACACAGGCGGGTGATAATGTTCAGGTGAGTTACATGAACCCTGAATGGATGAAGGCCTCTTTCCGTATGAAAGGTGACTTGTCAGCGACCACTGCCGCACTGACCAAGGCATTGGGTAAAGGTAAGATCTTCGGATCAGAAGATCCAGGCTGGAAGGCTGACCAGCTTGCTGAGTTCCACTTTACCGTGTTTATGCCGTATTTCGATGACCCTTTCGAACTGGTTACTCATGGTTCGTATGAAGCGGCTATCAAGAAGGTTGAAGCGGGTCTTGCGGCAGGCAAGGGCGGTACCGCGAAGATTTTCCGTGTTGATATTCCCGGCAAGAAGCAGACCCTCTACGGTGTTGCACTGAACAAGGCTTCTGGTTCGGCAGGTGATCAGCATATTATGAGCCGTATCGATAACACCGACATCAAGCAGACTGCTCACCTGCCTTACGGACTGCTTGTATCCGGGAACAATGTCTATGCACTGCACGCCAAGTTCAGGATTGCGAATAGTTTTCCTGACCTGACGATGGGGACATTCTTCAAGATTGAGGATGCCCCAGATGCTATCGAGAAGGCACTGGCGACAGCTGCTGGTGGATAATGCGTCAGACGCTGCTATGGTTGTATTACACGGGGTCATTTATGACCCCGTGTTTTTTTCCGGGGATAGTAATTAGGTAAAAGGTATGAGTAAGGAACACGTCAAACCGTTATCATCTGAGCAGGCACATGAGATGCTGCAGTCTGATCCTCGTTCGATACTTATCGATGTCCGCTCAAATATGGAATTCCTGTTTGTTGGGCATCCCACGGGGGCGATCAGCATTCCATGGATCGATGAGCCCGACTGGGTGATTAATCCGCATTTTGTCACCGAGGTGCGGAAGGTATTACTGGGCGGACTGAGCTGCAGTTCAGATATTGGTTGTGCACCGGTCATTCTTATTTGCCGCAGTGGAAAACGTTCACTTGAAGCTGGTGCATTGCTGGTAGAAGAGGGGTTTACTGAAGTCTTTAATGTTGAGGATGGCTTTGAAGGTGAACTCGATGAACATCACCGTCGTAGTACTTTAGGTGGTTGGCGATTTCATGGTTTACCGTGGGAGCAATGCTGATCAAGTGCCGATTTGATGTAGATTTCCTACATAAACCCCCTTTACGCTGATGTATTGTCAGGATAAACAGGTTGTTATATACCTGAAGTGGCTGAATAAGAGTGGAAATTGTGAGCTAGCGCACACTTTTCCAAGATATTCAGTAAACGTTCTTACTATTAATCAATATTGACTATACTTTATTGCGTCATGGACTTGGCATTCCAGCAACAAACAGTCACCGACCCGGGAAAATACCTCGCTTATGTGTATTTTGCCCTGACGGTATTGATCCTGGGGGTATATGGTTCGCGTATTGCGCCATACCTGGGAGAGGCCGCTGTTTTTTCATTTTTCTCTTATTTGTTGCCATTTTGTATCGTCGCGGTTATTAAATTCCTGTTAGAGCGCTACCTGGTTGATGCTGCAGATGTCCTGATGCGACCCAGGCGCCAGTTTATTTTCGACTTTTCACTCTATGCTATTGCCTCTGCATTGTTGTTCGCGGAGTTACACCTGTTTTATAGCCTGGCGTTTGAGAATGCCGTGAAGATATCAATCGGTGCAATGATTATTGGTTATTTTGCCAGCATTGATAATGCCCTCTCGCGGGAGCGATACTGGTTCACGTGTGCAGAGCACAGTACCGATAGTGACTTTAAGTTTGCATCATTATCTGGAAAGTTAAGCCTGTTCCTGACCATTACGGTGGTGATCGGTATGACCTTGACAGGGGTAGTCGCTTTTGTGGATTTAAGTGGCCTGTCTGAAAATACAGATCTTGAACAAACTACGGTTGTTAAAGTGTTCCTGGTTGATATTTTCTTTGTCTTTTGCACCGTCCTGGTACTGACACTTCGTTTGATCCATTCATTCTCACTGAATATACAACATGTCTTTTCTACACAGTTGTCTGTTCTACGTGGCGTGGAAGCCGGTAACCTGTCAGATCATATACCGGTTGTCACACGTGATGAGTTTGGTCTCTTGGCAAGACAAATGAACACGATGATTGACAGCTTGCATGAGAAGGAGCAATTGCGACAGACACTGGAGAAGATCGTCAGTCCGAGCATTATGGAAAAACTGCTCAGCACGGATGATAAAACACTTAAATATGGCCAGGAGTACGATGTTGCGATCCTGTTCTGCGATCTACGAGAGTTTACCCGTTTTACCGAAAACACGTCTGCTGAAGATCTTATTTTTTTCCTGAATGCTTTCTTTTCGCAGATGGCGAAAATTGTCACAACACACAACGGTATTATTAACAAATTTATGGGCGACTCTGTTCTGGCAGTATATGGCCTGGAGACGAGCGATACAGCTACGGAAGATGCGGTGAAAACTGCAATGACAATGATTGAGCACGCACATAACCTTTCTATGCCAGATGGTGAACAGCTTGAAATCGGTGTAGGTATTCACACCGGTAAGGTCGTGGCCGGAACGATTGGTTCAGAAGAACGGTATGAATACACCTTCATTGGCGACGCGGTGAATACGGCAAGTCGACTGGATGGTCTGACCAAACGCCTGGGCTACAGGATTATTGTTTCCAGCGATGCATTTGAAAGAATGAAATTCGATACGCAAAATAATTTTACCGATTTGGGCATCAAGATCGTCCGTGGAAAAGCGGAACCGGTACATGTTTACGGACGTTCACCCTATGTTGCTAGCAGGGATATAGCTGAAGAAATGTAAAGGCATGCCCGCCAGGCTGGCATTTGTGAGTTTATCTTCTAATGTGAAACTTCCAGAGAAATATCCCTGAGCAGGTAACTCTTCAGGTCAATGCCGAAGTCACCGGGTTCCAGGACGCGGTTTATTTCATAACGGGCGGCATCATCGCCTTCAGTATAATGTGCAAGGTTTATGATACGTGGTGGCATGTAAGGTTTCTTTTGTTCATCACGCACCAGCATAAGTTTGGGTTGTAGTCTCCGTTCCAATGCAATCGAAATGACGATCCCGACTTCACCGCTATCGAGCTCGACAATACTGCCGATTGGGTAAATCCCAAGGCACTGGATAAATTGTTCAACCAGGTGTGAGTCAAACATCTCGTTTCGCCAGTTATACATATTTTTTAAAGCTTCAGTACTGCTAATACTGTTTGTATCGATCTGGTTATGTGTAACGGAGTCATAGACGTCAACGATGCCGACAATACGTGCAAAGTGAGTGATTTCAGCTTCTCTAAGACCTGCTGGGTAACCCTGACCTTTGCTGCGTTCATGATGTGAACGGGCGATTTCGATTGCCGTCGCCGGGATATCCTTTGATGTGCTGAGAATATCCGCACCATGCACCGTGTGGGATTGCATGAGTTTGCTTTCCTCTTTACTGAGGAAACCAGGTTTACGCATAACCTCTTCAGGTACTCGCAATTCGCCAACATCGTGCAGTAGCGCACCGATGCCGAGTTCAACCATTTCCCGGTGGCTGAAACCCAGGTAACGTGCAAATGAGAGTGTCAGGGTGCAGACATTTAAACTGTGTGCGACGGCGTAGTCATCACGGTCGCGCAGGTTATTTAGCAGTACCAGTGCATCCGGGTTACGCAGAATACTGTCAACCATGCCGTTGACGATTGTTCGTGCCGTTTTTGCCTGTATGCTTTTCCCTGCACGAATATCATTGTAAATCTTTTCGACATAAGTCTGGGCGATTTCACGAAGCTTGCGAGCGGGTGATATTTCATCTTCGAAACCGGTAGTGTAAGGACGCTGAACAACAGGCTTGGCTTTCTTTTCTTCCTTGCGTATTTGTGGCTTGCGAAGTTTTTTGGGTTTTTTGTCTTCTATGCCATGTTTGTTTTTATCGAAAACAATCTTGAGTATGTTGCCGTCTTTATCAGCACCTTTTTCACAATCAATGTAAACGTACTCACAAAGTTTCTTGATTTCTTCAATTTCCTCATGGGAACGAAGCAGGAATCCCTGGAACAGGAAGGGAGACTCAAGCCAGGGACGGTCGAGGTCACAGACGAACATTCCCTTGCGTAATTTATTTGCGTCGACTTTTTGTTTCATCAGGTGCCTTCCTTCACCCAGTAGAACTTTTTATCATTATGATTCTTTTAGCATTAGTCTCACTGAAACGCCAGTAATCAAGGCATGAATATTCCTGAAATGTGAGCTGTTACCATTTTGCAACCTGAATGAATGCAGGACGCAATACACTCGGTTAATTATGACAGGTAATACCCTCTAAATCATTGATTCTTTGATGTCGTGTGTATGGCACCGGGCTTGCAGAGTCTTACAAGACCGCAGTAGGCCGCGTTAACGGAACATAATGAGGGGGATATATGATTATATTATTCAGGACATTAGTCGGGTTGTTGTTAGTGCTAACAATTAAGGTAGGTACCGCCAATGATAACCAGCCCTCTGCTGAGGAATTAGAGGCCTGGTTTAACAGCGATACAGATCTCTCGGAGCAGATTGCCCAGGTCAACGAGGGACAATTGACATTTCTGGGTAAGCCGGGGAAAAAGCCGGTGTATCAAGCCTATAATCACGTCAGGTTGTTACCTACAAGCTATCGAGACGGCTGGGTGAGCTTATCGCAATGCCATACTCGGCTTGATGAGATACACCTTGCCCAACTTGTTTTCCCGGAATACACCTTGCGTCATCTGCAAGTGACAGAACAAAAAGGAATTGAATCAGCATTTGTAGAAGGGAAAAGCGTTCAGCTGAAAAATGTAGCAAAGGATGCAAAGTTGTGTGTGACCATGCAAATTCAGGCCTTAACGGCACAAGGAAAGGGACGCGTTATGTTAACAAATGGTCCTTTTCAACGACGATTTCTTGATGGTTATTACCCGTTAAACGTTTTATTACTTATCGACTACAGTGGAACGGGACTACGCCCGGTCATGACGTCTCCAGTGGCTCAAGCAGGAATGAAGATCACGGATGATGGAAATCGGATGGGCATTGATGCTCACTTTGAAGGTGTTTTACGGACTCAGGTGTTATTTCAGATGGAGACAGATAAATCCAGGGGAAAAAAATAAAACCCTTTTGGTTGTAATCTATTTACAAGGTTTACAATTGTTTACCGTCGTCTGACATTAACGCGTGTTTATTCCTGCTAACCTAGTGAAAAGTGAACATATGAAATGAAGTCAAGGTGGATGCAGTATGAATAAATCATTGTTGTCAGCCAGTACGCGCCTGAATGAGAAAAAAGATCTAAAACCTGATCCAACGGACAAGGATGAGCTTGTTCTATCAGGTGATTTACTTCACAAATTAGAAACGATCGAGTTGTACGTTTGTGAGTTGATGGATGTGATGGCAGATTATGAGTCCCAGTCTCAACCAAGCAATGTTTTGCCCAAGCCAGTTGCTGAAGGTGTGCCAGTTGAGTTTATGAAATGGGACTTGTTGAATCTTATCGCAGAATCTCGTGTTGATGCGGTGGTACTTAAAAGCAAGTTGAAAAAGAAGCAGCGCTCGCCAACATCACCCATGCTGGCAAACATGCTTAATTAGTCGCTGAATTTTTTCTGTTGTCAGTGTTGCAGGATTCGACCTGGTAGAGCATCCATGCCCACGGTTGGCCATCCTTTACCGCAGCGAGCATTTTCTGATGTCGTTGCAATGAGTTACACAGCCGTGACCGTGTCTGTTTATTAGGTCGACCGGGAGCCTGGCTTACGCGATCAAGCCGAGCTTTGAGTTGGCGGATATCGTCCACCAGCACATCTTCGGTTGGCACTCCACGCCCGAAGCAGTCCATCCAGACTTTTTTATTGACCATGATATTCAAACGCATTGTCCTACAGTATTCGCATGCCGGTCAGGCTCCTCTTCCCAACTAACATGTGCAGATAACAGTAGCGTTTTATGCCTTGTAGACACCAGTCGGCATAGCCGGTAAATTCTGTAAGAAGTGGCTTACATTGCTGGCAGTTACAGGCATGCCTGTTATTCAAGCGATTTTAAAAGCATTTGCAATAACTAAAAAACGGGTTATCAGTATGCGAATTGGTATCGATCTGGGAGGAACAAAGATAGAGGTCGTTGCCATGGAACAGTCGGGTGAGATCGTTTTGCGGCGGCGTGAGTCAACCCCAAAAGGCGATTACTCGGCGACGCTGGGAGTTATCCAGCACCTTGTCACGCATGCAGAAAAAGAGCTGGCGACAACCGCAAGTGTAGGTATGGCAACGCCTGGTGCAATATCGGTGCAGACGGGGCGACTAAAAAATTCAAATTCAACCTGTCTGAATGATCAACCTTTACAGCAAGACCTGGAATCTTTGCTACAAAGAAAAGTTCGCCTGGCCAATGATGCGAATTGCTTTGCCCTATCAGAGGCCGTTGACGGTGCAGCGGTCGGAGCCAGCAGTGTATTCGGTGTCATTCTGGGCACAGGTACGGGAGGCGGCCTTGTCATAAATGGACATATCCATACAGGTGCCAATGCGATTGCTGGTGAATGGGGGCATAACCCTTTGCCATGGCTGAGTGATGATGAGCGGCCGGGACATGCTTGTTATTGTGGCCAACATGGCTGTATTGAAACGTTCCTATCAGGACCAGGTATGAGTGCCTGGCATGCTCAACTTACAGGCCAGCGCATGGAACCCGAAGCCATAGTTGAGGCTGCTGAACAAGGTGATGAGTTATGCCAGGTTAGTCTTGGCAACTATATTGACCGTTTGTCACGCGCACTTGCGCATGTGATCAATATTGTTGACCCAGATGTGATCGTATTGGGTGGCGGGATGTCGAATATTTCCGCCTTGTATGATGAAGTCCCGAAGCGTTGGTCCAAATGGGTGTTTTCAGATCATATCGTGACAAAACTGGTGCCTCCGATACATGGTGACTCAAGTGGCGTACGTGGTGCAGCCTGGTTGTGGAACGATTAAGGCAAATCAAACCAATCAACAATGTGTTCCTCTAGTTCTTCAACGTGGACATATTCTTCAGATAGGGTTTTACCACGTACAGAAATACCCGCATCATGGACGGATTGCGAATCACCACTTATAAGAGGATGCCAGTCAAACAAGGGTTTACCTTCAGCGAGTAAACGATACGCACAGCTCGAGGGCAGTGCTGTAGATGTTTTAACCTCATCATGATCAAGGACAAGGCATTCCGGGACAATTTTCTTTCGTTGCGGATAGTCTTTGCAACGACAACTACTTTCATCCAGTAGGTGGCAGGCGACATTGGTAAAATGAAGTTCGCCAGTATCGATGTCTTCGAGTTTGTTTAGGCAGCAGCGGCCACAGCCATCACACAACAACTCCCATTCTTGTTTGTTCATTTCAGACAGTGATTTTCGTTGCCAGAATGGTGTCTCAGATGAGGTCATGCTACAAGTATGACAGAAACAACAATGTGAAGCTTTCGTTATGCAACAATTACCCGATTACCTCGATACCGATCTTGATGTGCTTTCAATAGGCAGTAACCCATCGCCGTATTCGATCAAGGTACAGTGCTACTATGGTAACCCGCAGAACCGTTTCTGGAAGGCCTTGAATGCCTCGAAGCTTGTCGATGAAGCATTGACACAAGAAACAGCATCCATGGATGTGCTACTGAAAAAATACCGAATAGGCTTCACTGATGTAGTAAAACCGCCGACACCAGGGGTTGCCCAATTGCGTGCAAAGGATTACCGGGAGTGGGCGCCTGTGCTGAAAGACAAGATCCTGCGCTACCAGCCACGGGTATGCTGGTTTCACGGCAAGGTGGCCTACCAGAATTTTCTTAAATATACCGAAGGCGTCAATGAGCCGATAGAGTGGGGTCTGCAGCCTGTGAAGATCGGCGATTCGACAGTTTTTGTTACACCGAATCCAAGTCCGGCGAATGCCGTGTATTCATTGCATGATCTGGTAGACTGGTTTAATCGATTAAAACAGTTACTCGAAAAGCAGCACAAGGAAGACTGAGTGAAACAAACCTCAAACAACCCCGTTACGCGCCTGATTAACGCAACACGCTTTTCATGGCAAGGACTAATGGCCGCTTATAAAAATGAACAGGCCTTCCGGCAGGAAGTGCTGGTCTTCGTCATCGTTGTGCCGTTGGCCTTTTACCTGACGGACGTGCCTTTTGAGCGAGCATTGTTGATTGCCAGCTGGATGTTGGTGATGATTTTTGAATTATTGAATTCGGCGATCGAAGCGGTTGTGGACCGATTTGGTGAGGAACACCATGAATTGTCTGGTCGGGCTAAGGATATCGGTTCAGCGGCAGTCCTGGTTGCGCTTTTGCTAAGTATCGTGATTTGGGCAGGCGTGTTATGGGCTTGAGGATTTGCGAGGTAACCGAGTCGATAATAGTGTTGTCGCAAGTACGAATACGCCTGACCATAGCAGGCACCCTACCAGTCCGTGTTGCTGATAAATAAGTCCGGATAATACCGTTCCAACAAGACGGCCTGCCGCGTTTGCCATGTAATAAAAACCAACATTCATCGCGACCTTGTCATGTTCTGACCATGCAACGATCAGGTAGGAATGAACCGCCGAATTTATCGCAAATACGATGCCGAAAATGACCAGCCCACCTGTCAGTACCCATTGTGGATGCAGGTCATAGTGCAATGCGGCTGCGATGGCAAAAGGAATAACTGACAAAGCAAGCGCCGATAGTTGTGCCGTTGCACCATCCGGACCACGGTTATGGTGGCTATGTAGCAGCAGACGTGGTGCGCTGGCCTGCACGATGCCGTAACCGATGATCCACAGTGCCAGGTAACCGCCTACTTGCATAAAATTCCAGTTCAGCACCGAATAGAGAAACACGGGTAGTGCGACGACAAACCAGACATCGCGTGAACCGAACAAGAAAAACCGCGCGGCAGAGAGCCAGTTAATTTCGGCCGTTTTGCTGAATATCTGGCTGAATTTTGGCTTGGCTTTAGTCTTGCCCAGGCCTGCGGGTAATAGCGCGATCGATGCGAGCATGACGACAATTAAGCTCAGCGATAGAACTACAAGCGCACCCCTGAATTCAAAGAGTTGTAACAATAAGGCACCGAGGAAAAAGCCTACCCCTTTTAACGCATTCTTTGAACCGGTTAGCACGGCAATCCATTTGAATAAAACGGGATTACTATCCTTACCGGGTACCAGCATCTTGATACTTGCCTTCGCAGACATCTTGTTCAGGTCCTTGGCGATCCCGGATAAGGCCTGGGCGGCCATGACATAGACTACAGAGAGCCATGCATCCGGCACCATCAGCATCGATAGCGCGATGACTTGCAGGGCCATGCCGATGTGCATGGTCAGGTTAAGACCGATGCGAGCGCCGAGCCAACCACCGGCGAGGTTTGTGACAATGCCAAAGAACTCGTAGAACAGGAACAACATGGCGACTTCGAAGGGTGAATAGCCAAGCAAGTGGAAATACAACACCACGAGCATGCGGATCGCACCATCGGTGAGAGTGAAGGCCCAGTAGCCGCCAGTGACGATCAGGTAATTGCGTAGACCCGTGTCCATTCAGGCTTACATCTTGCCTGCGATATAGGCGGCGAGTTCCATCATTCGGTTCACATAGCCCCATTCATTGTCATACCAGGCAAGTACCTTTACCTGTGTGTTATCAATGACCATTGTCGATGGCGCATCAATGATCGATGAACGTGGGTCATCACGGTAATCGACCGAGACAAGTGGACGCTCTTCATAGCCGAGGATACCCTGCAAGGTCGTTTCTGAAGCCTGTTTGAACAGGGCATTGATTTCTTCGCTCGAGGTTTCTCGCTCTGCCTCGAATACGAAGTCCGTCAGAGAGGCATTAGTCAGCGGTACACGTACGGCGAGGCCATTCAAGCGTCCTTCAAGTTCAGGGAAGATCTTGGTGATTGCCTTGGCAGAACCCGTTGAAGTGGGTATGAGCGATTCACCGCAGGCACGGGCACGGCGCAAGTCACTGTGCCCCTTGTCGATAATTGTCTGGGTGTTTGTAATGTCATGAATAGTTGTCATACAACCGTGCTTGATGCCAATATTTTCATGCATCACCTTTATGACGGGCGCGAGACAATTCGTTGTGCATGAAGCCGCAGTGATAATGTCGTGTTGTGTCGGTTCGTACTCATCGTGGTTGACGCCGTAGACAATATTGATGGCCGGATCGGGTACCGGCGCCGAGACGAGCACCTTTTTAATCCCCGCGTTGAAGTAGGGCTGCAATGCCTGCTCAGTCTTGAATTTACCTGAACAGTCAATCAGCAGGTCGATTCCTTTGTCTTGCCAGTTTACATCGGCAGGTGCAGCACAAGAGGAATAACCAATGTGTTGATCTTCGACAATGATGGCATCTTCTTCATAGCGGATGCCTCTGTCCCAACGCCCATGCACTGAATCAAATTCAAGCAAGTGGGCCATGCTACGACTGTCGCCGGCAATTTCATTTATGTGAACGATCTCGTAGGCCGGGTTATCAAAGCCGGCACGGAAACCGAGTTTTCCCATACGGCCAAAGCCGTTAATTCCAACACGAATAGTCATGATTGTTTCCAGTAAACGTTTAAAGAATAATCAGGCGCAACAACTGGCACCGGGGCGATTAGGCATATCTGCAAGCGAGGCCAGGTCCGATGCGTAGGGCTGTTGTTTGCGGGTTATAGTGTGTGTCTGGTCAAGGATTTCCGTTACCCATTTCGGTAGCTTGGGATGTAATCGGTAATACACCCACAGACCTTCTTTACGATCTTGCACAAGCCCGGCATCGCGCAGTTGAGCGAGGTGACGCGAGATCTTCGGTTGTGATAGCTCCAATGCATGGGTCAGTTCACAGACGCATAATTCGGTGTGTTCAACGAGTAGCATGAGACTGCGCAGGCGTGTGCCATCTGAAAGAATTCGAAACAGGTTGTCAGCTTTAATATCCATGGCAACTATATACACCTGACCATATATATGGTCAAGCATATATATTAATATTACCGTATTTCAGGTAATGTTCAGCTTATGTCACAAACATCACTGACAATCAGTCGCCTTGCCAGGCAGGCCGGGATCAGCGTTGAAACCGTTCGTTATTACGAGCGTGAGGGGTTGATCACCCAGCCAGTGAAGCCGGCTCAAGGCTACCGTACGTACCCCGAACCAACCTTGCTGCGTTTACAATTTATCAGCCGTGCCAAGCAGCTTGGTTTTAGTCTTAAGGAGATAAAAGACCTGCTTAGCCTTGAAGGGGCAGAATGTCAGCAGACCCGGGAGATTGCTAATCTAAAGCTTAACGAGGTGCAGCTAAAGATTCGGGATTTACAGGCACTGGCATCAAGGCTGGAATTATTAATGCACGCCTGTGAATCCAATACAGAAGGTAAACCTTGCCCGATTATAGATGTCCTTACCAACGAGACACACGCCTGATATCACACTAGCCAAGCGCGTCGTTTTCTTGCAGGAAAGTGATGACATCTGCTTCCGGTTTAAAACCGCTGAACCGGCCGCGTTCTTCACCATTGATAAACAGGATCACGGTCGGAAATCCACGTAAGCCATAGCGACCAGCAAGATGCATGTTGTCATCGACCTCAACCTTGGCGAGTACCAGATTCTGCTTGGATGTCGACGTTATCTGTTCCAGCACGGGGGTGAGTGCCCGGCAGGGTGGGCACCATTCTGCCCAGAAATCCACGATGACCGGGGATACAGACGACGCCTCAATGACCTTGGCCTGAAAACTGTCTTCGTCCACATCAATAATCGAATTTTCAGTAATTTCCATGAAAATAATCTTGCTTTAATGAAAGGGTGGGCATTTTACGTGTACTGTAATTGTTCTCAAGTAAAAAAATTATAGGCGAAAATTACACTGCCAAGAAAACGGTATTTTCAGATAAATGCTTTGTCACTAGTAACCTACAGATCATAGCTCACAGACTACCTGAGAGAAGCCATTTAACTTTAAAAATAATAATGTAATTAAGTACTTGCCAATTATGTAACAATTGTTAACAATTCAAGACAGATAATAAACAGCACATAATAACGATTAAATTACGCGTTTTTGGGAGCAGTCCTTTGAGTGACACAACAATTTTGATGCAGCAACCAAAGCCTGGCCATTGGTACATCAATCGAACCGGTAAGCTGATGAAAGTAAAGATGGTTTTACTTGGCACTTCTGGCCCGGAAACTGTTTTATTGCAGTACGTTGAAGGACTGACTGTCATGATCTCAATGTCAGACTGGCATTGCCTCGATCTCGTTGTTCCGAACGAGACAGAGGAAGAAGCTGTCTTTGAGTCAGACCAATCACTTTAGATACCTTTCTAATGAACAGTTTGCGGTGCCGATAATGGGCACACAGACTTTAACAGAGCTGGACCAACGCATTCGCCAGCTTAGACAGCAGACCCAGGGACTTGAAGGTGCTGTCCTCGAAAAATCCAATCCTGAACGCTACGCTGAGGCTTGTGCCGAACTTCAAGCAGCCATGCGCGAACATTACCTCCTTCTTTATGGCAACAGTGTATCTATGCCATAAACATGAATTGTGACAGAACTTCCTGTTTGTCACATAATTGTCACATCATGGCCATAGAATCCACTTCATGATTAACCAACATTCCCTTTTTAAGAGTGAGAATGGACGATGATGAACCCGAAAATTCTGGTCGTAGAGGATGAAGCACCTATTCGTCAGATGATTGCTATGGCGCTTGGCAAGGCAGGCTATTCAGTTGACGAAGCAGAAGATGCTCGTGAGGCCAGGCAAAAGTTTACCGAAGAATTACCGGATTTAATGGTCGTGGACTGGATGATGCCAGGGGAAAGTGGGATAGAGCTGGTGAGATCAGTTAAATCGGAAAAACTGACCAAGGATATTCCCGTTATCATGGTCACTGCACGTGTCGAAGAAGATGATCGTGTCCGCGGTCTTGAGGTCGGTGCGGATGATTACATGTGTAAACCATTTTCACCTAAAGAACTGGTTGCCAGGATCAAAGCCGTTTTGCGACGGACAACACCACAACTCTCTGATGAACCCATTGAGATTAACGGGCTTAGAGTTGAACCCGGCAGTCACCGTGTGTTTGCCAATGGAAAACCGCTTGAACTTGGTCCTACAGAGTTCCGGATTTTACATTTCTTTATTACTCACCCTGAACGTGTATATAGTCGTGGGCAGATCCTTGATTATGTTTGGGGCAACAATGTGTACATCGAAGAACGGACGGTCGATGTGCATATACGTCGATTACGTAAGGCACTCACTTCTGAATACAATGGTTTTATCCAGACAGTGCGTGGTGCTGGATATCGATTTTCTACACGGTCTTAAATCTTGAACAGAACCTGGGAAGAAGAATTCTGGCGGTTAGTCTTATTGTTGGCAGCTATACTGCTGTTTTCAACACTATTCGGTCATTTCTTTACCTGGCTATCGATTGGGCTCTTTTTTTATCTTGCATGGCATCTACGCCAGCTTAATCGACTATCGAATTGGTTAGAAAAGCGTCTTACGTCAGAAGCGCCAGAGAGTAGTGGCATTTGGGAAGATATTTTTCTTCGACTCTATCGATTCAGGATCCGCAACAAGAAACGACATAAGCGCCTGGTCAAGCGCTTGTCACGTTTCCAGGAAGCTGCGACCGCAA
>Ga0316207_10000645_pt1 | contig 52206 bp, 44 predicted proteins | sample 6weekpyrite_MG_FD_204943 | JGI IMG/M metagenome (GOLD analysis project Ga0316207, IMG submission 204943) | Microbial mat bacterial communities from mineral coupon in-situ incubated in ocean water Damariscotta River, Maine, United States -... | ecosystem: Environmental > Aquatic > Marine >...
TGCATCTGCCGGGTCGGAAGTTGCCGGATTTTGCCGGGTGGCCTGTTTAGAATTGTCAAAAATCTGATTGATTTTATTCAGTTTTTCAGAAATATCTCGGACATTGGCTTCCATATTTCGGGGGGGGCTGCATCAGGTGCTTGAACGGAGCTTAGGCCTGATCTGTCCGGGGTTTTTGTGCGGTTTTCGGTTGAGGTTTTTGGGCAAGTGCGTCATCGCTTGTCTTGTTTTCCAGGTACGGATCGAACGCCGGCAAGGACGCGAATTCATCCGCCTGTTTAAAGGGTTTGCTTTCACTTCCCGCCGCGCCCACGGAAACAAGGCTTTGCCGGGATCCCGCCCGCCCTATCCGTTTGTTGTTGCCGCGCGTGTTTGGTGCCAGTTGATTGCTGGTTCCGCCCATGATGGTTTCCTTTGCCGGTCATAATGAAAGTTGATTTCATTATTATCCCCCGGGAAATTGACATTTTGCGTAACGCGTTAAGCATTGTTTTGTTTTCATGCGTTTGATCCGGGCCAAGTCATTTTTTCCCGATTCAGGCGGTCATTTTTGCCGGGCGGCATGATTTTTCCCTTAAAAAATTTCCCCGTATCGTAAAAAAATCAATATTTTCAAAATGTTAGAAAAAAATAAAAATTGGCCCGGGGTTTGCAACACTGATGGCGATGAATTCACTTATGACGACAGGAACAGGCCATGAACGAGTTATCCGTAAAACAGGCAAGCTTTAACGAAAACCCGGCCGGAACCACTCCCGGGCTTGAAAAACAATCAAAAGCAGGCGGTCTGGCCGGAGCTTTCAGAAATCTTGTTTCCAAAGCCAGCGTCAATTTCTCCGCCGATGCGACATCCGTCAAGGAACTGAGCGCATTGCAGGGCGGTATTGGCACCCTGACCGCCACACGGCAAACAGAGCCGTCCTATCGGGAAACAGACCGTCCCGACGAAAATCCGGCGGATCGCGAGCGCCCCGTTACCGAACGCCGTGACAATCCCGATAAAAATGCCGTCGATCAATATAGTGATCAAAAAACCGGCAATGACACCGACACCATAACGGTTGGCAACACCTCCGAAACGGATAACCTGTCAAACCAGAACAATGACCGCTTTGAAAACCAAAACAGCAACGCGGATAATTCATCCCGTCAGGAAACCGCGAAAAGCAACACCGAAAAATCAGGCGACGAGGTATCGGCCAGCGATCAAAACAAAGATGATACGGCAAACCCGTCCGCAGACAGGAAAACATCTGCTGCGAACACGCAAAACGGAACTCTTGTTGCCGCCCAGCAAATCCTGGGCACAACAAACGTCGCCGGGCTTAATCAGGCATCAGGCAAACCGCAACAACAAACCGGCCCCGTTGGAAAAACCGATGGTCGGGCGGATGGCGATGGCGTTCAAAGCGGGGACAACAGATCTGAAAAAACTTTGGCTCCCGGTCAGGTTGTCAAAGCCAATAACGCTCAGGATGGCAAATCAGGTGCCAGTCAAAAAGCCGCCCAAACCCAGACAAATAATTCCGCCAACACAGCCAATAATCAAGCCGGCGCAAATCCGCAAGGGGTCGAAAAACAAGGCCTTGACGGTGTGAAAACCGCCACCCGCCAACAACAGGCACAGGAAATCTCGCAAAAACTGGGACAAGGCCAACGGGCCGAGGTCAATGTGGAGATCAGCAAGGACAGTGAAAAACTGGTATCCCGCCCGGCCAACACGTTAAACAGCGCCGCCGCCGCCACGGCCGAAGCCAAAAACAAGGTTCAGGCCAACGGGGTGCAAAACAACCCAAACCAAGGCCAGACACAACAACAGCCACAAAATGCCGTTGCCCAGAACGTCAACGCCGGTCAACAAGGCACCCAACAATCCGCAGGCGCACGTTTTCAGGCCATTACCGGCACCGGTGCCGTGAACAGCAACGGTACATCCGCATCGGCAATCACCGAAGGCGGGGCCGCAAACAGCAACACAGCCGCTCCGGGACAGGCAACAAACACCTTGCAAACCGCCGCAACGCAATCGGCCAAGGCGGCACCGCAGGCACAGGCCCGGGCGCCGTTGCCGGGACACAGCGTTGTCGATCAGGTCAATGTCAAAATCAGCAAAGCCTTGCAGGCCGGGGTTGATAAAATCAAAATTCAATTGCGCCCCGCCGAACTGGGCCGCATCGAAGTCAAGCTTGAACTGACCCACGATGGCCGCGCCGCCGCCGTGGTTACAGCGGATAACAAGGACACCCTTGATTTATTGCGCCGGGACGCATCCGAATTGCAACGCGCGCTGAATGACAGCGGCATGAATCTGGATCAAAACGATCTTGAGTTTAACCTGAAAGGTCAGGAAAACCAGACCGCCCATAATGATGGCGCCGGTAACGGGCAGGCATCAGCCGCCCTTGACGATGACGACAGCGATGGAGCCGCCGAAATTTCAGGCGAACCGGGCGTAACACATATCATCGAAGACGACCGCGTCGATGTCAGCGCCTGAACGGATTAGAATAAGGATACAAAGATCATGATTATCGGTGGCAGTTCAGCATCCCTTGTCGAAGGATCGCAATCGGCGCAATCACAAGCCAGCCTTGATGATGAACTGAACCGGTTCATGAATTTGCTGGTGACGCAGTTGAAAAATCAGGATCCGCTTGATCCCATGGACGCCAACGAATTTACATCGCAACTGGTGCAATTTGCCAGTGTCGAGCAACAGATTTTCCAGAATTCCAATCTGGAAAAACTGCTTGCCCTGCAGGAAACCGGACAGACCTCACAAATGGTCAACTACATCGGCACACAGGTCGAGGTCCTGTCACAGAAACTGCCACTGGAAAACGGTGCCGCCGAGTTCAATTACGTTCTTGGAACCGGGGTTAAAGACGCCACCGTGACCATTCTCGGGCCAACGGGGATCAACGTTTTTACAGCCGACGGCGACACGTCCGAAGGCAAACACAACATCAAATGGGACGGCAAGGACAAAAACGGACAACAATTACCGGACGGCACCTATACGGTTCAGGTCAATGCCCAGGACGCCCAGGGTAACCTGCTTCCGGTTGAACATACGGTTCTTGGAACGGTCACCGGGGCCGGGGCCGATAACGGCGATGTGTTCCTGTTCCTTGGCGACAATCTGACCATTGATCAGACCAAAGTGCTGTCTGTGAAAAAACCGGCAACACCGTAATTACAGAATTTTATTTAACAGAGCATACGAGAAATTATTTCGGGCTATATATCCGCCCAAAACCGAAGGAGAGAAAAAATGTCATTGTTTGGTGCATTGAGTTCAGGCGTTTCCGGCTTGACCGCGCAATCAAGTGCGATGGGAGCCATTTCCGATAACATCACCAACGTATCGACGGTTGGCTATAAAAATACGCAGGTGGATTTTCAGACGCTGGTGACGACACAGACATCATCGACGTTTTATTCCGCAGGTGGCGTACAATCAAAACCCCGTCAGGACACCGGCGTTCAGGGATTGTTGCAATCATCGACTTCACAAACGGATATCGCCATATCGGGCCGCGGGTTCTTTGTTGTCAACGAAGCCAGCGTGCCTTCCATCAACAATGAATTCCTGTATTCCCGCGCCGGGTCTTTTTTCCAGGACGACGAAGGCTTCCTTCGCAACACATCGGGTTTTTATCTGCAAGGCTGGCCGACCAACGCATCCGGCACCGTTGTTCCCAACAACAAAAGCCTGTCAATCCCCAACCAGAACGTGATTTCCACGGATTATCTGGCGTCGGTGAACCTCAACCGGGTTGGCGGCACGGCATCGGCGACGACCAAACTTTCCATCGGTGCCAACCTGCCGTCCAATGACACGGAAAACACCACACGGAAAACCGATGTGCAGTTTTTCGACACCCTTGGCAACGCCAACACCATGAGCATCGTTTACACCAAATCCAACCGCGACAACCAATGGAACGTCACCGCCAACCCGCCACCGGGGACATCGGTTCTGACGCTTGAAGACAGCAGCGGCAACGCCTATTCCAGTGTCGGGCAACTTGAATTTACCGGCCGCCCAGCCAATGATACCCAGATTATCATCAATGGTATTACCTATCAATTTGATACATCCGGTGCCGCCACCGATACGGCCACGGTCAAACAGGTCGATATCAGTTCAACCACAACCGTGGCACAGGACGTCGCCGCATTGGTGGCCAAAGTCATCGAGGCCGACACCGATTTTGATACGACAAATAACCGTATCAAAGTCAGCTCCGGATCTTCGACCACCATCCTGATCAAAGAAGACGGCACCGGTCTAAACGGTTCCAGCCCGGCGGGTATTTCCATTGACCCATCGGGCTTGTTGACATCCACCGGAGCCCGGGCAACCACCCAGGAAGGTTCATTTACCGTCCGCAAGATTGACGCCAGTTACCGGGATTATTTCCAGTTCACCTTTGCATCATTACCGGCAAATGGTGTCACGGCAGCCATTAACGGCATCACCTATACATTCCAGACCACGGAAGCCGCCGGCGATAACGATACCACCATCAGCACGGCGACTACAGTCGCTGCCATGCTGGCCGATCTGGAAGCCGCCATCGAGGCCAACGATCCGGATTTTGCCGTCGGCGGCACCAGTTTACGAACGCGCATTAACGACAGTCAGACCGAGCCGCCGTCAACAGCGGCCGATACACTGGTATTACCGGTTCTGTCATCGTCCTACACCGTCAATTTTTCAGCTACAACCGGCATCACCGAACCGGACGGCACGGCCAGTTATACAGGCGGCACAGCGTTTACCATTGATAAATCAAACGCCATTGTGTTCGATTCAGACGGCATCCCCAGCGCCTTCAACGTGGCGGAAATTGAAATCCTTGATTTCGCCAACGGCGCGGCCAACATGGATGATGACCCATCCAACAGCCCGCAAATCACGCTCGATTTCGGCACCGTCACCGAAGCCAACGGCATGACCCAGTTCGGAGCCGAATTCACTCCGGTGTTCATCACCCAGAACGGATCGCAATTCGGCACCTTTGCCGGCGTCACCATTGATACCGACGGGTTGGTAACCGCCCTGTTCGATAACGGTGAAACAAGGCCGGTATTTAAATTGCCCATTGCCACATTCGTTAACGTCAACGCCATGGGCAGCCGCTCCGGTAACGTCTGGAACGCTACGCAAGGCTCCGGCGACCCGACATTGCGCGTCGCCGACAACGGCCCGGCGGGACAGGTTATTCAGGCCTCACTGGAAGCTTCCACCGTTGATATCGGAACCGAGTTCACGAAAATGATCGTGGTTCAGCGGGCTTTTTCCGCGGCATCGAAAATTATTTCAACGGCAGACCAGATGCTGGAAGAACTGCTTAGAACAAAACGATAATATAAACACCAACGAACGACCCAAAGTCCCAACCCAGAAAGCCCGGTATCGGTCAGAAAGACCCGTTCCGGGCTTTTATTATTATTTATTCAATACCCGCAAAGGTGCGAGGTGGTGTTGGTAGTTTTTCCAGAACTCAACGGAGCGGGTATAAAGCGGCTTGCGGACCTGTTGGTTGCTGGCGGTCATCACGGCGCGGTCAGAGCGGTGAAAATCCAGACAGTCCGGGTGCCAGTCAAGGCCGCAAAAATCCACGATCCGTTTGGCTTCCCGGGGTAAATCATCAACCACATCTTCGTAGCGGACATGCAAAATCCGCCCCGGAAACAATTGTTGCCAATGGGCCATGATACGCCGGTATGCCTGAATATAGGTGGCGATGTCTTCAAGATCATAGGCAAAGCCCGGACCGCCGTCATGGAACAAACGCTGGTAACAGGAAAACCCCGTCGCCACCGGATGGCGCACGCTGTGAATGATTTGGGCACCCGGCAAGGCCAGCAAAATCAAACCGATATAGATAAAGTTCGCGGGTGTTTTATTGGTTATACGCCCGGCCTTTTCTGTTCTCGACACCAATTCATCCACATATCCCGCCCCGAGCGTAACCAGATCACCCGCATCAAGATCGCGCATGTATTCCGGAAAGGCCATGCCGCCGGCCCGCCCGGCACCGAATTCTATGAGCTGTTTTTCCAGAATTCCGATCTCCCCGCCAGCAAAGCATTGCGGGTGACGGCTTAGAATCTGTTCAATCAGGGTGGACCCGGACCGGGGCATGCCGACAATGAAAACCGGCGTATCGGATACCGCGCCGTGACCCATGAACCGGTCCAGCAAATCCCGGTTAAAAGTTGCAATGACCCGCTCCATATAATTCACATCCCGGCCCACATTATAATCCAGAAGGGCATGTTTAAACGCATTGGCGACTTCAAGGTGCTGAAACGCCTGATCAAACCGGGCTTGATCCTGACAGGCTTTATAAAGGGCGAAATGAATGTGCAACGCCTTGTCGTCTTCCATTTCCCCGTTCGCCAACAGGCTCTCCATGGCCCGGATATCATCGTCCTGTTCGGTGAATGTTTTGTGCTCGCTCAGTTTGCGCCACGCTTCGACGTAATCAGGTTTGATATCAAGGGCCGTTCTGAACGCTTTCAATGCCCCCTTCATATCACCCTGATGTTCAAGGGCAATACCCTGATAGAAAAAAGCTTTTTCCATACCGGGATCAATCCCGGCGGCTTTGGAAAACCATTTAACTGCATCATCTACGGCCCCTTGATCCAGCATTGCCGCCGCCAGATTATAACAAAGTTTTGCCAGTTCCCTGTCCGCCGGGCGCAAAGCCAGCAAACGTTCAAGCCATCCCCTTGCCTGATCCGGTTTTGACAAAGTGATCGCAAAACCAACGCCCAGAAACAAAACCTGATAATGATCCGGATCAAGCACAAGCCCCCGTTCAACGGCTTGCAACGCCGCCCGGATATCACCATTTTTTTCTGCATTAACAATGGCTTGAAAGCATTCAAGGAGTTTGTTTTTTTGCATCTTTTGCATTTATACCTTTCTGCCTTTGGCCGCAGAAACCACTGAAAGTCATGGTTTATAAAAATTAACCAATCAGGTTAGCCTTTCTTTAATAGCCTTTGGCTAGGGTGTGTCTCAAGACAAAGCATGAAAAATTCCAACGTATATTCCAACCTGGATCATTGCCGTTATTATGAGAAATTTTCAACAATCCATAAAACACGAACAGGGAACCCCTTCACACCCGTCGTCGGTCATTGGTCCGGACGGAAATTTACTAACCATCGACAGCTTGCCGAAACCGGGAACACGTCGCTGGGTTGCCAGACGCAAGGCCGAAGTCGTCGCCGCCGTCAAAGGCGGATTGATCACATTGCCCGAAGCCTGTGGCCGGTATCAATTGTCCGTCGGTGAGTTTAAATCCTGGCAGCGATTATTCGATAAACACGGTCTTTTGGGCCTGCGCACCACGCAGATCAAAAAATACCGCAACGATTAATCCCGTTTAATCCCGTTTTATATCCTGATTCCGCTCGCATACCCGAATAATGCCTGCAATTCAGGCATTTACGGATCATTCACATTTTAGTAAAATAGACTGTTATCAAACGCTAGTGTCCTGAAACAGGTATTCATATCAATATAACCCTGCATTCAAAGGACACTAGGTCATTGGATAACGTGTGATTCAGACTTTGAAATTAACCACATATCAATGTGGCAAACTTCAAAGCCATCACACTAGGCAAAAATTGCCGGGTTGTTAACCTGTTGTTCAGGATCACCCCGTAAGGTCCATAGACGTATCCGGAAAAGGGAGCGCTATTTTGCGTCGTTTACCCGTAACGGATCGCAAAACGATGAACACTTTGTTAAAGACTGAACGGGACATAAAACAGTGGATGCCATTTCGCAAGCCTTGAAAAACGTTGGTCCAACCCGCCTCGCGGTAATGGGCGGGGTTATGGTCGCTCTTGTCGGATTTTTTATCTATATGACAACGCGTCTGGTATCACCGGGCATGGATTTACTGTACGCCAATCTGGAACCCGGTGATTTCAGCAAAATCATCACCCAGATCGAAACCCAGAAAATCCCCTATTCCATTAAAAAGAATGGCTCGGAAATCTATGTGGCCAGCGATAAAGTGGGCCAGTTGCGAATGAGTCTGGCTGATCAGGGCATCCCCAGCGGCGCATCCGTGGGATTTGAATTGTTTGATGAACAAAACACACTGGGGACTACCAATTTTCTGCAAAATGTAAATCTGCTGCGCGCGCTGGAAGGCGAACTGGCACGGACCATCAAATCAATTAATTTTGTCCGCAGTGCCCGGGTTCATCTGGTGATGCCGAAACGCGAACTGTTCAGCAAGGAATCGCAAAAACCCAGTGCCAGCGTTTTTTTGCAAATGAATTCATCAACCCGGTTAAGCCCGGAACAGGTGGCCGCCGTTCAACATCTGGTCGCCGCAGCCGTTCCCAATTTGTCGCCCGACAACATTTCCATTGTTGACAACAAAGGTAAATTGTTGGCCGCCGGGTTCGATGGCGAAGACCCGCAAGGCAAACAAAACGCCAAATCAGATGACCGCAAGCGCGCCTATCAGAACAGATTGGCCCGAACCATTGAACAATTGCTGGAACGCACGGTCGGTTTCGGCAAAGTCCGCGCCGAAGTCACCGCCGACATGGATTTTGATCGCATCAGCACAACACAGGAAATTTTCGATCCGGACGGACAGGTTTTACGGTCAACCCAATCCATCGAAGAAAGTTCAAAAACGGCGGATTCCGCAGGCGCGGTACCGGTTTCCGTCGGCACAAATCTGCCGGACCCCAATCTGGGAACCGGTGACAGCCAAAGCAATTCTGCTGAACAGAACCGGACCGAAGCCACGGAAAACTTCGATAATTCAAAAAAAGTCATCAACACCATTCGCGAAGTGGGGCTGGTGAAAAAACTGTCCGTCGCCGTACTGGTTGATGGTCAACGTGTTGAAAACGCCGATGGTGATCTGGAATACAAACCGCGCAGCCAACAGGAAATGGAATTACTGGCCACATTGGTCAAAGGGTCGATCGGCTACAACGCTGACCGCGGCGACGTGGTCGAGGTTATCAATATGGAATTTGCCGACTTCACCCCGCCCGAGCCACCGCTTGAACTGTTCTTTGGTCTGGGTAAAAATGAGTTGCTGAGAATGGCCGAAATTCTGGTGCTCAGCATCGTCGCCTTGCTGGTTATCCTGTTGGTGGTGCGGCCACTGGTATCCCGGGCGTTTGAAAGCATTCCTTCGGCTGCTGCCGCCGGTGAACGTTTATTGGCCGATCAGTTTGGATCGACCCCGGCACTGGCGGGCCCCGGCGCACCGGGTATCCCGGCACCAACGGAAAGTTTCGAAGAAGAAGACGAACAATTCGATGAACTGATCGATATCGAACGGGTCGAAGGCCGGGTCAAAGCCTCGTCCGTGAAAAAAGTTGGCGAAATTGTTGAAAAACATCCTGATGAAGCCTTGTCGATCATCCGTTCATGGATGTATCAAGACAAGTAAGGGTTTTGGTTAATTCACAGGGCAAACGGTAAACTTCAATTATGGCAAAAATCAAAGACGACTATCGTAATTTTACCGGCGCACAAAAGGCCGCCACGTTTATGCTGGCCGTCGGTGAAAAACATTCAGCCGCCTTGTTCGAACGCATGGACGACGAAGAAATCCGCGAACTGTCCCATGCCATGGCCGCGCTGGGTTCCATCAACGCATCCATTGTCGAACGTCTGTTTGTAGAATTTGCCGATCAATTGTCATCGGCCGGCGGTCTGGTCGGGTCTTTTTCATCAACCGAACGTTTGCTTATGGGCGCGCTGCCAGAAGACCGCGTTTCCCAGATCATGGAAGAAATGCGCGGTCCCGCCGGGCGCACCATGTGGGACAAACTCGGCAACGTCAATGAACAGGTGCTGGCCAATTATCTGAAAAATGAATATCCGCAAACGGTTGCCGTGATTTTGACCAAGATCAAAGCCGATCACGCCGCCCGGGTGCTGGGCGTGTTACCGGAAAATTTTTCCATGGAAGTGATCATGCGGATGTTGCGTATGGAAGCCGTGCAAAAAGAAATTCTCGATCACATCGAGCGCACGTTAAGAACGGAATTCATGACCAATCTGGCCCGCACCGCGCGCCGCGACAGCCACGAAATGATGGCCGATATCTTTAACAATCTGGACCGCACCACCGAAAACCGCTTTATGACGTCTTTGGAAGAGCGTAACCGGGAATCGGCCGAACGCATCAAGAGCCTGATGTTCACCTTTGACGATCTGGCCCGTCTTGATAACACCGGTGTTCAGGTCTTGCTGAGACAGGTTGAAAAAGACCAACTCGGCATTGCCCTTAAAGGGGCATCGGATGAAGTCCGGGAATTGTTCTTTGCCAACATGTCCGAACGGGCCGGCAAGATGATGAAAGAAGATATGGAAGCCATGGGTGCCGTGCGTTTGAAAGACGTTGACGAAGCCCAGGCCGCCATCGTCGGTGTCGCCAAGGCGTTGGCCGACAGTGGCGAACTGGTGATATCTTCGGACAGCGAAGACGACGAACTGATTTATTGATCCTGACAACGGATTTGACCAAGGAAACCGTAGCCTGATGAGCGCCTACCCTAAATTCATGTTTGATTTTGACCTGGGCCCGGAACACCCGGAAGCCGAGGCCGAACCCGAAGCCAAGGCAGCGCCGGAAGAAGAAGCCGAAGCGGAACCCGAAGTCATCGAACCCACATTCAGCGAAGAAGAACTGAAAGAAGCCCGGCAGCAAGGGTTTGAAGAAGGCAAAGAGCTGGGTATCCGCGAAGCTTCCGAAGCCATGGAATGCAAAATCAACGATGCACTGGAACACATCAAACAGCAATTCGAAGATATCTTTCGCCATCAAAAACAATCCAACGCCGAAGTTTTTCAGGATGCCATCGAAGTCGCCGTCGGCTTGGTAAAAAAATGCTTTCCGGGGCTGAATGAACGCGCCGGGGTCACGGAAATTGAAAACATGATGACCGAATTGCTGGCACAGATCATTGATCAACCCCGGGTACAGATTTTCATCCACCCCGAATTGATTGACGCCTTGCAGCAACGCCTCGACAGCATTCAGCAAGGCACCCATTTCGAAGGCCGGATCGTTCTCGTCGAAGACGATGAAAACGAACCGGGCGATTGCCGCATTGAATGGCAGGACGGCGGCGGGGAACGCAATATGCAGGATCTGTGGTTACAGGTTGACGGCATCGTCGCGCGCACATTTCAAGGGGGGCGGGACGAAGATTCTCAAACTTCGGCTGATGAAACGCCTGAGACCGACCCCGTCAATAGCGAAACGGGTGATGCTCTGGATCAGACAGAGCAGACGGATGCCACGGAAACCGCACCTGAAATCAACCCGGAAACATCGCCCGGGATTGAAGATAATAACATTACAGATCAAGATGTTAGCCAACAAACAGCCGATGCCGAAACGGCCGATGCCGAAACCGGAATGAGCGCGGAAGACATAAAGGATGACACGGGCGAAAACATATCCGCCGTAGATAACACAGAAGTCGTGGAAGCCGCCGCAGATCAGGCTATACTGGACCAACCCGAAGAAAAAAAAGAAGAAGCGCAGACAGACCCGCAACAACACAGTGACAATGGCGATAATGACAGCCGCGACGCGTAAAAACCAAGGAGCCGACCATGGCCGATGAAAATGATCTGGAACTTTCCGAACTGGAAATACCCGAAGCCCCGAAACCCGCCATCAGCGATGACGAGGATGACGACGGCGATTCCCCGACCACGGTCGGACAGGCATTTGGCGACTTGCCCCGCAGCGGTAAAGATCTGGAAGCGGTCTATGATATCCCGGTTCAGGTTTCCGCCGTGCTCGGCAAATCAACCATGCAAGTCAACGAGTTGCTGAAACTGGGCAAGGGGGCGGTGATCGAACTGGACCGCAAGGTCGGTGAAGCCATCGATATCTATGTCAACAACCGCCTTGTTGCCCGCGGCGAAGTGGTCGTCGTCGAAGAACGCCTTGGCATCACCATGACAGAAATCGTCAAAGTCGAAAGATAATTACAGATGTCGGAAACCGGGCTTCATATCCACGCACCGAAACCCAGAACCCGTCTGGATTTGGCAACCGTGCTTGGTGTGCTGGCCGGGGTTTTATTAATTGGCACGGCCATTTATCTGGGCGGATCACCGGAAAGTTTTATCAACCCGCCGTCCCTTTTAATCGTTGTCGGCGGCACCGTTGCCGTAACCACGGCCTGTTTTTCGCTGAAAGAAATGTCCCGCACCCTGACCGTCATGGGGAAAACGCTGGTGACCACATCAAGGGACCCGTCCGGTGCCGCGATTCAGGTTTTGCAAATTGCCGAACTTGCCCGGCGTAACGGCGTATTGGCTATTCAAAATATTCTCGGTTCCATCGAACACGAACCTTTTTTGCATCACGGCATCACCATGGTGGTCGATGGCACCCCCGGCGAAGAAGTGGAATACATTTTACGCCGGGACATGACCGCCACCCTTGGCCGGCACAGCAAAAGTGCCAGCATTTTACGGAAAATGAGCGAGTTCGCCCCGGCCATGGGTTTGATAGGAACCTTGATCGGACTGGTACAGATGCTGGGCAATCTGGATGATCCCAACAGCATCGGACCAAGTATGGCCATTGCCCTGTTGACCACATTGTACGGTGCCTTGCTGGCCAATCTGTTTTTTCTGCCATTGGCGGCGAAACTGGAACGCAATGCCAACGCCGAAGCCATGATCAACACCATTTATATTCTTGGCGCCGCGTCCATTGGCAGACAGGAAAACCCGCGGCGGCTGGAAATGTTGCTGAACAGCATCCTGCCACCGGCCAAACGTATCAATTATTTCGACTGACCGGTTTGACAAACTGCGTCGGTCACAAGACCATGTGAAAGTGATCAACCATGCGTTTACTTATTATCGGCACACTGGACGGACAAATTGGCGCAGCCAGTGCCATTGCCATGAAACGCGGATCAAAAGTCCTGCAGGCGGACGATATCGACACCGGGCTTTCGCTGTTGAAATCGGGCAAAGGTGCCGATCTGATCATGATCGACGTCAGCGAGGACATCGCCCGTCTGATTGAACAGTTGCTGGCCGAACGCATCGTCATTCCGGTTGTCGCCTGTGGGGTTGCCAATGATACCCGGGCCGCGGTCAAAGCCATCCGCGCCGGGGCCAAGGAATACGTCCCCTTGCCGCCCGATGCCGAATTGATCGCAGCCGTTCTCGACGCTGCCACCGAAGAAACCGACACCATCATTCATCAAGACCCGAAAATGGTCGCTTTATTGCAAATGGCCGGCAAGGTTTCCGCCAGCGAAGCCAATATACTGGTGACCGGCCCATCAGGTACCGGCAAGGAATTGATGGCCCGTTACATTCATTCCCATTCGGGGCGAAAAAACGGACCGTTCGTCGCCGTGAACTGTGCCGCGATCCCGGAAAACCTGCTGGAATCGGAATTGTTCGGCTATGAAAAAGGGGCCTTTACCGGGGCCACGTCCAGACGCCTTGGCAAATTTGAAGAAGCAAACGGCGGCACCTTGTTGCTGGATGAAATCAGCGAAATGGACATCCGCCTGCAAGCCAAACTGTTGCGCGCCATTCAGGAACGGGAAATCGACCGCCTTGGCGGACGCAGCCCGGTTAAAGTCGATGCCCGTGTCGTTGCCACATCGAACCGCCATCTGGAACAGGAAGTAAAAGCCGGAACTTTCCGTGAAGATCTGTATTTCCGGCTGAATGTGATCACGCTGGATATGCCGGCGCTGAAACAACGCCCCGATGATATTCCTCTGTTGGCCCGGTTTTTTGCCAAAAAATATGCCGAAGCCAACAGCATCCCCGAATGCCCGATTTCCGCAAATGCCATGAATACGCTGACCCGGCACAGCTGGCCCGGCAATGTGCGCGAACTGGAAAACACCATGCACCGGGCGGTGTTGATGAATTCCGGCAAAGAAATTGGCTCCGACGCCATTGTCCTAAGCGCCTCAACCGAGGATGAAGCGGACAGCGCGAACGCCACTCCATCGACCGCCGCCATGGTCGGGCGCACGGTCGCCGATGTGGAACGGGAACTGATTATTGACACCCTTGAACACTGTATCGGCAACCGCACCCATGCGGCCAATATTCTGGGCATTTCCATCCGCACGCTGCGCAACAAACTGAAATTGTACAGCGATGGCGGCTATGCCGTTCCGGCACCGGGTGAAAGCGACCGCGCGGGGGCCTGATCAAAAAAACAATAACGCCCATTGAATTTGAATTTTAACGGACAACTGAACAAAACCGACCATGGCCGACACCGCAAACGCCACAGAACAACAGGAAAATCCGTTTGGCAATATGTTTGCCAAATTAGCGGGGCGCGGCGATATCATGCTGGCGCTGGCCGTCGTCCTGATTTTGGTGATACTGATTTTGCCAATGCCGAAATGGGCGATGGATATATCGCTGGCCTTTTCCATCACCTTTTCCGTGCTGATTTTAATGACCGCGTTATTTGTCTCCAAACCGTTGGATTTTAACGCTTTTCCTACGGTCTTGTTGCTTGCGACCATGGTCCGGCTGTCTCTTAACCTGGCATCGACACGGTTGATTCTGGCCAACGGCCATACCGGCCCCGGGGCTGCGGGTGAAGTTATTCAGGCCTTTGGCGGTTTTGTCATGAGCGGTAATTTCGTCATCGGGATTATTGTTTTTACCATTCTGGTGATCGTCAATTTCATTGTTATCACCAAAGGTTCCGGCCGTATCGCCGAAGTTTCCGCCCGGTTTTCTCTGGACGCCATGCCCGGCAAACAGATGGCTATTGATGCCGACCTGTCAACGGGGTTGATCACCGAGGACGAAGCCCGTGAACGACGTAAAGAGCTCGAAGAAGAAAGCGCGTTTTTCGGTGCCATGGACGGTGCCGCCAAGTTTGTTCGCGGCGATGCCATTGCCGGTATCCTGATCACATTTATCAATGTTATCGGCGGCATTATTATCGGCGTCGCGCAACAGGGCATGTCGTTCACCGACGCGGCGGACAGTTACACCCGCCTGACCGTCGGTGACGGACTGGTGTCGCAAATTCCGGCACTTATCGTTTCCACCGCCGCCGGTATGGTGGTCACCAAAGCCGGTGTTACCGGCCCTATGGAATCGGCGTTGTTCCGGCAAATGGCCGGACAGCCCAAAGCCATGACCATGGTTTCCGTGCTGTTGCTGGCGCTGGCGATTTTACCGGGCATCCCGGCGATACCGTTTTTGTTGCTGGCTGCCATCACCGGGACGATTGCGTTTTTTGTCGGCAACAAGGTCAAAGCCAAAAAAGAACTGGAATTATTGAAACTGGAAGAACAGGCCGAAGAAACCATGGCCGAGCCGGAAGAACCCATTTCCAGCGCCTTGAAAATCGACTATCTGCGCCTTGAACTGGGATATGGATTATTGTCCCTGATCAGCGCCCCCAAAGACGGACAGCGCCTGACCGACCAGATTAAAGCCTTGCGCCGACAACTGGCAACCGAGGTCGGTTTTGTCATGCCGTCGGTGCGGATTCAGGACAACATGCAGCTTCCGGCCAACGCCTATACCATCCGGGTCAAGGAAATCGAAACCGGTGGCGGCGATTTGCGCCCCAATATGTTGCTGGTGATGGACCCCAGAGGCGAAGACATTTCCTTGCCCGGCGAAAAAACCAGCGAGCCGACGTTTGGATTGCCGGCCATGTGGATCGAAGAATCCAACAAGGAAGAAGCCCTGTTCCGGGGCTATACCGTGGTCGATCCGGCGACCGTGATCACCACCCATTTAACCGAAGTGATCAAAGACAACATGTCGGAATTGCTGTCCTATGCGGAAACCCAGAAATTGCTTGATGATCTGGATAAAGAACATCAAAAACTGATCGCCGAATTGATCCCGGCGCAAATTTCACTGGGCGGTGTGCAACGGGTGCTGCAAAATTTGTTGGCCGAACGGGTATCCATCCGCGATATGCCGACCATTCTCGAAGGCGTATCCGAAGCCTGTGGCAACACCCGCAATGTGATGATGATTACCGAACACGTCCGCGCCCGTCTGGCCCGGCAAATCAGCAACATGAACACCACCGATCAAGGGGTGATCCCGTTGATCACCCTGTCACCCCATTGGGAACAGGCGTTTCAGGAAAGTCTTGTCGGGCAAGGCGACGACAAACAATTATCCATGGCACCGTCCAAGTTACAGGAATTCATCACGCAATTGCGCAGTAATTTTGAACGCCAAGCCATGATGGGCGAGATTCCGGTATTGTTGACCAGCCCCGGCATCCGCCCGTTTGTGCGCTCCATCATCGAACGGTTCCGGCCCATGACACAAGTGATGTCGCAAAACGAAATTCATCCCAAGGCCAAAATCAAAACCGTGGGACAGGTCTGATATGGCCGGGGCCGCGCAATCGAAATCCATCATCGCGGTGGCATCCGGCAAAGGCGGCGTCGGCAAAACATGGTTTTCCATTACGCTGGCCCATGCTTTGGGCAACCAGAACCGCAAAGTGTTGCTGTTTGACGGTGATCTGGGCCTTGCCAATCTGGATATCCAACTGGGCCTGATGCCGACCCATGATCTGGGACAGGTGATCGCCGGAAAAATCACCCTTGATCAGGCGGTGTTTGAATATGACGAAGCGCCGTTTGATATCGTCGCCGGGCGGTCCGGATCAGGCGGATTGGCCAATTTGACGGCGAACCGTACCCGAATGCTGGGCGAAGAAATGGCAAGACTGTCCAAATCCTATGATCAGGTTATCCTTGATCTCGGTGCCGGGGTTGAGCAAACCGTTCGCCAACTGAGCCACAAATCCGGCACCTGTATTGTCGTCATTACCGACGAGCCGACATCGTTGACCGATGCCTATGCCTTTATCAAGGTGACCCACGCCGAACGCCCGGAAACGGATATCAAAATCGTTTGCAACATGGTCAATTCGACCCGCGAGGGCGAGCGCACCTACAATACGATTTTAAAAGCCTGTCAGGGGTTTCTGAAAATTTCGCCACCGTTGCTGGGTATTGTCCGCCGTGACGGCAAGGTCCGGGATGCGATCCGCGCGCAAGTGCCGTTGTTGACCCGTTCGCCCAATTCCGAAGCCGCCGACGATGTTGCCGCCATTGCCGATAAATTGCTGGATGTGTAAAGGGGAAATGCGCCATGTCTTCGGTAACCCCGCCACCGCCACCGATCCCGATCGATACCGGATTGCCGCAAATCCCCGTCGCCACCATCAACAACCCGCCATCGGCGTTGTTGCAAACGGCACTGGCCGGGCGCTTTGACGCGCTGTTGCTTCAGCTTGTAAAACCCGGCGAAGCCCGCATTCAGACCACGGCCGGGAATGCTGTATTGAACACAAATCTGGCCTTGCCGAAATCGGCCAACCTGCAACTGCAATTGATTTCCACACAGGGTTCCGTGTTAAAATTGGCGGTCACCGCCATCAACGGCAAAAAACCGCCGGGCCTGGACAAACTGTTAACGGCCGGCAAAGGCCAAAGTCCGCAAAACCCGGCGGGCAAACAAAATATTCAAGGCCAACCCGCAACGACACCAACAACCTCAAGCGCGTCCGTCAAAATCACTCCGACCCAAGGTGCGGTTATCAACGCCGTTTTCGGCAAAGGTTTACCCGCGCCCGGAACCCCATCCCTGCAAGCGGCAAAAAATCAGTTCACAGCCGTTCAAACACCTGTAACCGGCACCCCCGCCAAACCCGGGACAAATCCGACAGCGCCCAGCCAACCCGCCCTGCCCCGAACCATTGCCAGTGCCGTTAAAGTACAGCCGGGCAGTCAGGTGTCGGTCAAAATTGTTTCCCTGCAACCACCCGTCCCCGGTAAAGCCGCGGTGGTTCCAACAGCGGGGACACCCGCTTTAAACGTCGGTCAAACCCTGAACGCGGTGGTTAGCGGGCAAACCCAAAACGGCACACCGGTGCTGACAACCGGGGTCGGGACCGTTACGCTGCCTGCCGTTTCGGCTTTGCCGCCCGGCACCACTTTGGTTCTGGAAATTCAAAGCCCGCTTCAGTCCCCCGCGCCAAGCAGCATTTCGGCAAAGTTCCAGACCCCTATTATCAACGCTGACTGGCCCGCGCTTAACACCGCCTTCGAAACCCTTGACGCGCTGTCGCCCGGGGCCGCCAATCAGGTCGTCAACGCCATCCCCAAACCGGGCGCGCAGTTTTCATCAAAGTTGCTGTTTTTTATATCCGCCTTGAAAAGTGGCGATTTGTCGGGCTGGCTTGGCGACGCCCCGGTCAGAATGTTAACCCAGCCCCGCCCCGGTGCGGGTAGTGTGCTGGATAAAATCAAGGATGATTTTTCCAGACTGGCGCAAACCCGCAAAGACCCCACAGGCGGCGAATGGCGGGAATGGACGGTGCCGGTCGTCAACAACCATGAAATTGACCCTGTCCGGTTTTATACACGGCCCGACAACGAACAGGACGACGACGAAAATGATAAAAAGAAAACCCGTTTTATCGTCGATTTGTCGTTATCCAATCTTGGCCGTTTGCAACTGGACGGGCTGGTCAACAAAGACAGCAAACGGTTTGATCTGATTATCAAGTCCGATGATAAGCTATCACAAAGAATGATGACAGATTTGCAAACCCTGTTTAACGAAGCCAATGAATTGACCGGGGCCAAAGGCGGGCTGTCGTTTCAGGCCAAACCTGCAAATTTCACCGATTTCACGGATGACGCTGCCAACAAATTTTTTGTATGAAAACAAGGTGATCATGAATGACAAACAGCACCGACCCAATGACGCGAAGACAACACCTTGAAACCCACGCCACCCCCGACAGGCATCTGGAATTCGTCGCCACATTATCAGGCCGCCTGCAAGCCGATTGTGCCGATGACGCCATCACATTGCATGTGCGTTATGTGGCCGATCGTTTGATATTGAACAGCAAGGATTTTCAGGATTACCTACGGCATCTGGAAACCCTGCACTGGAACAGCCCCGAAGAAATAAGCGCGGCCGTATTGGGCGATTGCAACGATGTGCTGGTGGCGCGCTGGATCGAGGTGGTGATTGACGTCGGCCGTTCCATCAACCGGAACGCCACATGCCACAGCATCAAGGTCGAAGACCGCCAACCGGGTTGGGACAACCCGTCGCTGTTATCAAGATTGCCGCAACTTTAACCGGCGTGATGGAGAATACGCACCTGTTCGGGTTTTTCTTTCCCTTTCAGCGAAATTTCAAGGCGGGTATAATCGGCCATATCCGGGATTCGGGCACAGCTTTCCTCGTCAATAATAATTTCGCCTTCTTTGGCCGTGGAACATAACCGGGATGCGCTGTTGACCGTATCGCCAATGACCGTAAAATCCTTGCGGTTGGATGCGCCAACGGTTCCCATCACCACGACGCCGGTGTAAATGCCGATGCCGATGCCGCGCGGAAGGTTTGCCTTGGACATTTCCGTTAATGCCTTTTCAGCCGCCGCCAAGGCCCTTTGTGGGGCATCATCACCTTGAAAATGCGCGAGAACGGCATCGCCGATCATCTTGTCCACATCGCCGCCATGATCCCGGACCGCATCAATAACAATCCCCAAAGACCGGTTGAGAAATGAAACGACATTTTCCGGCGTCTCCGTTTCACAGAATTCGGTAAATTTGCGCACGTCGGAAAACAATATCGTCGCTTTGACACGCTTTGACTGAATACCGCTTTTTCCCGTCGATTGCCGTAAACTGGAAACCGCTTCGTTGGAGACAAGTTGTTGCAGGCGCATCCTGAATTCGGACAGTAACCGGGTGCGGTAATTGATATCCGACTGGGCATTGCCCACCAGTTTATTCATGCCCCATGCCAGTACCAGCAACACAACCACCGGAAAAGCAATCGCCGGAATGACGACTTCGGCCACCAGTCCGTCCAGATAATCCACCGGTTCATAAAGTTCCATCACCGTGAAAAATTTATTATCCGGAACCCGGGTATAAAGTTCATAGAGCTTGGTGCCGTCGTCGGCCTGTTTTTTAATCAGCGAGCCTGTGCCATTAAAGGCTTTTTCATAACCGGTGCTGGGATCGGATGTGCCGATTTCGCTTTCCTTGCTGGAATAAAGGATCAAGCCTTTGGGGCCATAAATTTTCAGGTGCGCCAGCCCCAGTTCCTGAACTTCGCCGCGCAGGGTTTGCAGCAATTGCTGGCCTTCGGGCGTCTGATAGACTTTCCCGGGCGTCGTTGTGCCCTGTAACGCGGTCCATGCTTTTGCATTTTCAACGCTCACCGCCCGGTCAATGATGGCGGAACGGTTTTCGGATATCTGTAAATAGATTTTTTGCGTCAACCACGTGCTGCCCTCGCCGACGGTAATGGCAATGATCACCGTCAACAACAACAGTCCCGGCAAAACAATGCGCTGAAAACGTTGTTTTAATGGATACGGGGCTTCAAAAGCATCTTTCATCGTTTAATCCAAAACCAGACCGATATAAAAAAATCACCGTCCCATGCTATCAACGGACCGGGCTGTGGCAAGGGATTTTATCCGTTTGTGGTTTTGATAAAGCGTTTGATGGCACGCACCCGTTGTTGCGTTAACTGTTCCGCCAATGCCGGTCCCGGCAGGCTGCCCGCGTCAAGCAGGCTTTGCGCCGTTACTTTTTGCGCCGCCGCCCAAGCACCCCGAATAAATTCAGGTTGAGGGTAGTCCCTGTCTTCGAAACCCAACCGCCCGCGGGCATCGGCTTCGGAAGCCAGCAACAAGCCATCCAGATGCGCCGATGTTTTAAAGGCACCGGCGGCTTCCAGCAATTTCAGAATTTTCCCGGCCCGCATTTCTTTGACTTTGTGAACCTGACCATGGAAGCGGGCCGTCAACACGCCGCGCAATTCATAAAGTTTGGGCCCGCGCAAGCGACGGACAAGGTTTTTCACGATATCCACCCCCAAATCTTCGTGACCGTGGTGTTTCGGCCAGTCCTTTTCCGCTGTCAGCGCCTTGCCCAGATCATGGACCAAAGCCTGAAACCGGATCACAGGGTCCGGTGACAATTTTGCCGCCTGATCCAGCACCATCATTGTATGAACACCGGTATCAATTTCCGGGTGATGGACGGCCACCTGCGGCACGCCAAAAAGGGCATCAATTTCCGGGAAAACAAGGTTCAGAACACCGGCCCCGCGCAACACTTCAAAAAACCGGGACGGTGTATTTTCCGCCAACGCCTTGACGAATTCCTTCCACACCCTTTCCGGCTGCAAATCCTGTAAACGGCCTTCATCCCCAATAAGGCGCATCAAATCCAGCGTTTCATCCGCCACGGAAAAATCCGGCCATCGGGCAGCGAAACGCGCCACCCGCAACACCCGGACAGGATCGCGGGCAAAGGCCGAACCCACATGGCGGATGATTTTGTTTTTGATGTCATCCCGGCCACCGGTTGGATCCAGAATATTTCCCAGCTCATCCATGGCCATGGCATTGATGGTCAAATCGCGGCTCAGCAAGTCATCTTCGATGGTGATCAAAGACGTATCCCGGTGCGGGTCATGGTCCGAGCGCGCCAACGCGTATTCTTCGCCCGTTTCCGGGTGCAGAAACACGGCAAAATCCCGCCCGACTTTGTGATACCCCGCCGCCTGCATGTCTTCTGCCGTCGCCCCGGTGACAACCCAGTCACGGTCATGGATGGGAGCGCCCATAATCCGGTCCCGGACACAGCCGCCCACCTGATAGCATTTCATGGCATCCTCTCTATTGCGCTTTATCATACCACCCGCATCAGCCTTTGACACAGACCACCTGTTTCAGGGTGTGGACAATTTCCACCAGATCATCCTCGGCCGCCATCACCTGATCAATATCCTTGTAGGCCATCGGGGTTTCATCAATGACGCCCTTGTCCTTGCGACATTCCACACCTTTCGTCGCCCGTTCATGGTCGGCCACGCTGAACTGTTTTACAGCCTGCGCCCGGGACATTTTACGCCCGGCACCGTGGGAACAGGAACAAAACGATTGTGCATTGCCTTTACCTTTGACAATAAACGATTTCGCGCCCATGGAACCGGGAATAATACCCAGCTGGTCCTTTCTGGCGCTGACGGCGCCTTTTCGCGTCAACCACACTTTCTTGCCAAAATGGGTTTCTTCGGCAACATAGTTATGATGACAGTTAATCGCCATGTCGGTGACGGAAAAATTTTCAAACAGTTTCCCCATTTCCGCCAGCACCGCGTCCATCATCAGTTCACGGTTAAGGCGGGCAAAAGCCTGTGCCCACGAAACAGCCTTGATGTAGTCACTGAAATGATCGGTACCTTCGGGGAAATAAGCCAGATTTTTATCCGGCAGGGAAATAAAAAATCGCTCCATGTCCCGCTTGGCCATTTCGATAAAATATTTACCGATACGGCCCCCGATGCCGCGCGATCCGGAATGCAGCATCGCCCAGATGCGGTCCTGTTCATCAAGACAGATTTCAATGAAATGATTGCCCGAGCCCAGCGTTCCCAGATGGTGCACACTGTTGGCTTTGCCCAGTTTGGGATTGCGGGCATAAATTTCATCATACCCCTGTTTCAGCGTCCCTTGACGATAGGGTTTGTTCATCCATTTCCGGGCAACGCGTTCCGGCACATCACTCCATGCGCCTTCGTCCGTATCCGGGCGGCCCGTACCGGTTCGCCCGTGGGGAACGGCCTGTTCAATGTTTGATCTGAGTTGTTGAAGGTTATCGGGCAGTTGACGTGAGGTCAAAGAGGTTTTGACAGCCATCATACCGCAACCGATATCAACACCGACGGCAGCCGGGATAATGGCTTTTCTGGCGGCAATAACCGAACCGACGGTGGCTCCCATCCCCCAGTGCACATCGGGCATGACCGCGATATGACTGTGAATGAAAGGAAGGGTTGCGATATTGTGAAGCTGTTCAAGGGCTTCATCCCCCACCGGCACGCCTTTGGTCCATGCCATGATGGGATGGTTATCGGTCTTAATGTAATTGTAACTACTCATTTTTCTGTACCTGTTTGGCTTTTGATATAAATTGATCAGGCAAAGAAAAACCCCACCTGATGTTGTCCGGCGGGGTGACAAAAAGAAACGTTAAATAACGTCAATCCATCAAGGCATCCCCCGGAACCGCATATAATTGAAATTCCCGCACCGGTCCTGTTCGCCGGTCGAATAGAGCGCGAATGTCTGTGTTATTGAAATTGTTGATAACCGGTGCATCGACGTTAAACCCTGTCAGGAAAAAATTGACGTTAAAAAAACGAAAGACATAAGTTGTTGAAACAAAAAAAGTGCGCACAACCTATGCTGATAATTTAGGTTCATAATCCCTTTTGATCACACCGTCAACCGTTAAAAAAACAAAATCCATTATTTGTTTTTCGCCATAAAGCCTTGGATGCCCAGATCATCGAGCATGATTTGTTCCTTGCGGGCTTCTTCGGCGGCGGCTTTGCGCGACCGGATGTCTTCGGCGGTTTCGTATTTTTTGAGTTCCCGGTAGGCTTTATTGAGCATCGCCCGGGCGGCGTCGATTTGTTCCTGGGTCTGGCGCATGAATTCATGGATTTGTTCCCGGCGCATCACCACCCAGTCGGCGTAAGCGCCATACAACAGGCCGCCTTCGGTGGGCGAAGCCTGAGCAGCGGCCTGTTCATTGATGAATTCCTGTTCCAGATTTTCCAGATTTGTTTCAAGGGTATGCATGGTTTTCAAGTGACGACCCAAAATACGGCGCCGTTCATCGACTTTCCATTCATTGAGACGGATCAATGTTTTCAGATCATCGGCCATCAGTCAGCCGCCGGTTCAGCCGGATTTTCTTCATCCGGTGTTTCAAGCGGCATATCAAGAATCCCGGCCAATTCCCGGTAGCCGCTTTCAAGGGTGGAGGCCGCATCGGAATTTTGCGCGAGAAATTCTTCCAGAGCGTCATAATAATGGATGGCTTCGTCAACAAGGGCGTCACTGCCCCGTTGATAGGCACCAAGACGGATCAGTTCAGCCATATCGTCATAGGTTGACAACAATTTTCTGGCCCGCATCACCAACGCGTTTTCCCCGTCAGAATTACAGGCCGGCATGGTTCGTGAGATACTGCGCAGAATATTGATCGGCGGAAAGCGCCCGCGTTCGGCAATGGCCCGATCAAGCACCACATGACCATCCAGAATCCCGCGCACGGCATCGGCGACCGGTTCGTTATGATCGTCGCCTTCGACCAGTACGGTGAACATGCCGGTGATCGAGCCTTGATCACCGCATCCGGGTCCGGCCCGTTCCAGCAATTTCGGTAAAGCCGCAAATACCGACGGGGTGTAGCCTTTTGATGTCGGTGGTTCGCCCGCGGACAGGGTGATTTCCCGCTCCGCCATGGCAAAACGGGTGACGCTGTCCATCAGGCATAGAACATCTTTGGCCTGATCGCGGAAATATTCGGCAATGCTGAGCGTCAAATAGGCCGCCTGACGCCGGATCAGGGGTGATTCGTCCGATGTGGCGACAACAACGATGCTGCGGGCCAGACCTTCTTCGCCAAGGCTGTCTTCGATGAATTCGCGGGCTTCGCGGCCACGTTCGCCGATCAGGCCAATCACGCTGACCGGGGCGTTGGTATGTTTGGCCATCATCGACAACAACGTCGATTTGCCAATACCGGAACCGGCAAAAATACCCATGCGCTGGCCCTTGCAACAGGTCAGAAAGGCGTTCATGGCGCGCACACCCAGATCAATTTTCCCGCCAACCCGGTTGCGTTGATGGGCCGGGGGCGGCTGTGAATGAATATCATAGCGCATCCCGCCTTTGGTAATCGGGCCTTTGCCGTCGATCGGTTCGCCAAAACCGTTGACCACGCGCCCGAGCCAGCCTTCACAGGGATAAATCGCCGGGTTGGCCGTACCCACTTCGGCCCGGCAGCCCATGCCGATGCCACCAAGCGTCGAAAATGGCATCACCAAGGTCTGCCCACCGGAAAAACCCACCACTTCACAGGTCACCGTGCGCCCGTCCCGGGCATGAATAAGACAATGGTCGCCAATGGAAATGCTGGCCTGAATGCCGCTGAGATGGACCAGCAATCCAACCACATTGGTGACCCGGCCATAAACCTTGTATTCCGGCAAACGGTCAATTTCGCTGGCGATGGCGCTTTTAAACTCTTTCACAGGCCATTTTCCGTTGTTGGCTTGAATTGTTACAGAATAATAAGTTCAAGGTATTGACGACAGCTTAATTTCCAAGTTTTACACAGCTTTTTTGCCGACAGTCCTTGAACTGAAATGCGGCTCGGAATATGGTTAACGAATTCTTAACAACGAGTGGAATCATCATGCGCGTATTACTGGTCGAAGACGATCCTACCACACAGCAAAGCATCCAGATGATGCTGGAAGCCGCCAATATGGTGGTTGACGCCACCGATCTGGGCGAAGATGGACTGGAAATCGGAAAACTGTACGATTACGACATTATTATTCTGGACTTGATGTTACCGGATATTGACGGTCTGGATGTGCTTAGGCGGCTGCGACAGGCCAAAATCGCAACGCCGGTATTGATTTTGTCGGGCCTGACCGAGGCCGAAAACAAGATCAAGGGCCTGTCAACCGGAGCCGATGATTATCTGACCAAACCCTTTAACCAGAAAGAATTGATGGCCCGCATTCAAGCCATTGTCCGCCGTTCGCAAGGCCATTCGCAATCGATCATCGAAACCGGACGCATGCTGGTCAATCTCGATGCCCACACCGTCGAAGTCGAAGGCCAGCCCATCCATCTAACCGGCAAGGAATACGGCATTCTGGAACTGTTGTCTTTACGCAAAGGCACCACATTGACCAAGGAAATGTTCCTTAATCATCTGTACGGCGGCATGGACGAGCCGGAACTTAAAATTATCGATGTGTTCATCTGTAAATTACGCAAAAAACTGACCACAGCGTTAAGCGGTGACAATTACATCGAAACCGTTTGGGGACGGGGTTATGTGCTGCGTGATCCGGAAAGTGGCGTTTAATCCCGGCCCAAAAAATCAGACCGTAAACAGCCCCCCAAAAAGACCGGACCGGAAAATCAGGCCGGAGAATAAACGCCGCGCTGTTCGGGCACGGGTTTGAATTTATCACTGACACCCAACACCGTTTCCGCCCCGCCCAGAAACAAGGCGCCGTCTTCGGGCATTTGCCTGGAAATATTATCGAGCACCATTTTTTTCGTTGGTGGGTCGAAATAAATCAACACATTGCGACAAAAAACAATGTCAAATTTTCCCAGTGGCTGCAGATTGTTCAATAAATTGAATTCTTTATAGGTCACCATTTGCCGGATTTCCGGCTTTATTTCCCAATGCTCGCCTTTTTTGGCGAAATATTTCACCAGCAACTGAACCGGCAGGCCGCGTTGCACTTCGAACTGGGAATACAGGCCTTTTTTGGCTTTATCGAGAATATCTCTGGAAATATCGGTGCCGATTATTTCAAACCGGAAACCGGTCAGTTTGGCGGCCTGTTCCTTGACGATCATTGCCAACGAATAGGGTTCCTGACCGCTGGACGCCGCCGCGCACCAGATACGGATATTGCGTTGGCTTTTTCTGTTTTCAATGATTTTCGGCAAAACCTTGTCACGGAACAGATCAAACGGCTTGGTATCACGGAAAAAAAACGATTCGTTGGTGGTCATGGCTTCGGTCACATCGACCATGATTTTTTCCGCACCGGGGCTGCGCATTTTGGTAATCAAATCATCAATATTCGACAGCCCGTGATTTCTGGCAACAGGCATCAACCGGCTTTCAATGAGGTACGCCTTGTCCGCCGTCAGCACCAGACCGGAACGTTTTTTCAGCATATCACTTACAAATGTAAAATCGGCAGGTTTCATGACACACCTTTCAGCGCAAAATCATTAACGTAAGCGGACAATTTATCAATGGGTAACACTTTACGGCATAGTCCGGCCGTAGCCACGGCACCGGGCATACCCCAGACAACGCTTGTGGCTTCGTCCTGGGCAATGACGGTGCCGCCATTTTTTGTGATGATTTCACAACCCTTTTTCCCGTCCGCACCCATCCCGGTCAGGATAACAACCAGACAGCGGTTGCCGTACGCAGCCGCGACACTGCGCAACATCGGGTCCACCGCCGGACGGCAGAAATTTTCAGGCGGGTCCTGATTGACGCGCAAAACTTTTTGCGCGCCCTTGTTTTCAACCACCATGTGAAAGCCGCCCGGGGCTACATAGATTTTGCCGGGTGTAATCACTTCGCCATCGACGGCCTCGCTGCAAGGGCGACCGGATGCCTGGGAAATGTGTTGCGCCAAAATCGTGGTAAACGTGGCCGGCATATGCTGTGTCACCAATATGGGCAATTTCACACTGGGCGAAATGCCTTTTAACAATTTGAACAACGCCTGTGGACCGCCTGTGGAACTACCAACAGCGATCACATCGGGTTTTGCCACAACGCCCGGTCCGGACCGTAATGTAACGCCGGTTTTATACAATGATTTCTTCGGAGCCGCAGCCGCCGTCGCCGTTGCCTGTGGACGGGCGCGCCTGGCAGAACCGGCACCCGCGCCGCCTTTGGCAGCGGCACCCAGAACCCGGGTTTTTTCCAGCAGTTCACGTTGGAAATCGCTGGCGCCGCCCATATTTGCCGATGATGTCGGTTTCGGGATATAATCCGCAGCCCCGGCATTTAACGCCCGGATGCTGATATCGGCGTTGCGTTCCGTTAACGTTGACGCCATGATAATTTTTACGTTGGGTTTTATTTTCAATAACTTGGGCAATGCCGTAAGGCCATCCATCACCGGCATTTCAATATCAAGCACAATCACATCAACATCGGTCATACCGAGACGTTTGACAGCCAGTTCGCCATTGCCCACAGACGCGACAACTTCGATATCGTTCTGGTCTTTGTACATACGCGCGATCAGGCCACGGATAATGGCAGAATCATCCACCAACATGACCTTGATCACATCGCTTTTGCTGGATGCACGTGCATTATTGAAACTGGAAACAGCAGGCATATTCGAAAAAATCCCGGATATCGTTTAAATCAACCCGACCTGGGCAAACTTGGCTTTGACAATTTCGCCATCAAACGGCTTCATAATATATTCGTTGGCCCCCGATTCGATCGCCTTTTGAATATGTTCCATGTCATTTTCCGTGGTACAAAAAACGACAATGGGTTCATCACCACCGGGCAAGGCGCGCAAGGCCGTCAAGAATTCCAGCCCGTCCATAACCGGCATATTCCAGTCAAGCAGAACAACATCGGGAAACTTTTTTTTGCATTCGTCCAAGGCCTGTTGACCATCGGCGGCTTCGAGGGTTTCAAATTCAAGTTCATGCAGGATCTTCCGGGCAACCATCCGGATGACCTTGGAATCATCAACAATCAAACACGTTTTCATGACACCCCTTTACTTTTTACTCTTGCCAACCGGCAAATTTTAAACGCGGCGATTACACGCACCCATTATGCCTGCAATCCAAACAGATATACATACCGACCCCGGCAATACGAACCATACCTGTTAATCGCGACAAATTACAATTTCATAATGAACGATTATCCATGGAAAATCACGCCTTATTCGAGGACGATTAAAAAAAATATCAACGAACACAGCCTGATAATCTGCATTTTCTCATGAAACCCAATCCGGAACACTGCCCGCAGTGATACTTAGCCGCCGGTTAATGCCATCGATACGGTTTGTGCCAATCCGCCAACCAGAGCTTCACGGTCGAATTTAGCCACATAATCGTTAAACCCCACATCGCGACCGCGCTGGAAATCGTCTTCGGAAGCATGGGAAGACAAAGCGATCATCGGAACTTTTTTCCAGATGCCTTCTTTGCGCACGGCTTCGGCAAATTCAAAGCCGCTCATCCCCGGCATTTCGATGTCGCTGATGATGACATCAAAGTTTGCGCCCTGTTCGCGTAATTTTAAAGCCATATCGGCGGAATCCGCCGTGCGCACCTGCCATCCGGCGACGGATAACAATGGGGACAACAAATTACGGAAAAACGGGCTGTCATCCACCAGCAAGGCCGTACGCTTGCCATTTTCTCCGGAATAAGCAGTTTCGTTTTCATCACCGAACCAGTCAGAAAACGCCTGTGTCAGGAAATAACCGGCATCAATGACATCGGTGGCTTTGCCGCCGATCACCGCGCTGCCAACCAGTCCCGGTTGATCCGTAGCCAATTCGATTTTCAGGCGGTCATCAATAATATCAACGATTTCATCAACGGCCAGCCCCATGGAACGGTCTTTGTCGGTAAACACCAATACCGGTTGCTGGCCTTCGGTTTCAAATTGATGGCCCGGATTAAAGGGGATCAACGGCATCAAGCTACCGCGGTACTGAACCATCAAGGCATCGTTTGAGGTTTCCACCTGTTCCATGTCGATTTCTTCCAACCGGGCAACCAAGGCCAATGGCACGGCCTTTAATTCATCACCACCGGCACGGAAAATAAGCAACGCGGTTTTTTCGTCTTCATGGGACAACTGCGTTGTTTCTTCGCTCGCCTCGCCGCCGGATTGCAATTGACCGGCCTCGGTGGCAATACCGTTCGGATCCAGAATCATGATCACGCTACCGTCACCCAAAATGGTGTTGCCCGAATAAAAAGTGATATCGCGCAACAGCGGGGCCACGGGTTTGACAACGATTTCTTCGGTATCAAAGACTTTGTCAACAATAATTCCAAACGTGTTGGCCCCGACCTGGGTGACAACAATGAACATTTCGTCATTGTCACCGGCATTGAGGGTATCTTCGGCCGTTGTGCCGGATGGGCCGACTTCTTCCCCCTGTTCGTCGATGGTTTCCGGAACCTCGGGAAGATCGCCCGCACCATCGCCCAGTTTCAACAGGTTTCTTAAATTTACCAAGGGCAACAAACGGTTACGCAATCTTAGCACCGGTGACTGATTGATCATTTCAACGGCGTTATCCGAACTGGTTGATGCCCGGACAAGTTCCAGCACGCTGATTTGCGGCACGGCAAAGCGTTCGCCACCACATTCCACGATCAATGCCGAAACAATCGCCAATGTCAGCGGAATTTTAATGGTGAATGTGGAACCTTTGCCTTCGATGGATTGCAATTCAACGGTACCACCGATTTTTTCAACGTTGGTACGAACCACATCCATGCCGACACCACGGCCCGATACATTGGTTACCTTGGCTGCGGTTGAAAAACCGGCGGCAAAAATAAACTGCTGGATTTGCTGATCCGACATGCCGTCGAGATCGGCTTCACTGGCGAGCCCGTTGGTGATGACTTTTTCACGAATACGTTCCATATTCAATCCGCGACCATCATCGGCGATTTGAATGATAATGTGTCCGCCTTCGTGGAAGGCATTCAAGGTGACCACGCCTTTTTCCGGTTTTCCGGCGGCAATGCGGCCTTCGGTGTCTTCAAGTCCATGATCGCAGGAATTCCGGACCATGTGCGTGAGCGGATCCTTGATCAACTCCAGAACCTGACGGTCCAGTTCCGTTTCCGCGCCCAACATCACCAATTCGATGTTTTTACCGCTATCCAGAGACAAATCACGGACAATCCGCGGCAATTTCGCCCAAGCATTACCGATGGGCTGCATCCGGGTTTTCATCACGCCTTCTTGCAGGTCCGAAGTAATATGGCTAAGCCGTTGCAACGGCACGGTAAATTCATTGTCATCGTGACCACGCACCATTTGCAGCAACTGGTTTCGGGTCAGTACCAATTCGCTGACCAGCGTCATCAAATCTTCGAGCACATCAACGTTAACCCGAATGGAAGAGGCCGCGGCTCCCCCGGCTTTGCCGTCTTCTTTTTTGGCAGGAGCTTTCTTTTTCTTTTGCTTGGCAGGGACACTGGCTTTGACCGCGGGAGGCTGAGCTTCCGGCGCAGGCTTGGCTTCCGGCTCAGGTGCAGCCTCGGGTACATCCCCGGCCCCGGCGGCATTGACTTCGTCCAGCAATTCCTGGGCAACAGGGGCACCGAATTCATTGGCAGGCGGGGTATCGTCCCCGGCCCCGGCCGCGCTGACTTCGTCCAGCAATTCCTGGGCAACAGGGGCACCGAATTCATTGGCCGGCGGGGTGTCGTCCCCGCCACCGGCGGCATTGACTTCGTCCAGCAATTCCTGGGCAACGGGAGCGCCAAACTCGTTGGCGGACGGGACTTCGGCATCGGCGGGCGCATCCGGGTCACTTAAATCAATTGGCTCTGCGGGTTGCGGGGGCGGTGCGGCTTCGCCGTTTGCCATGGCGTTCAATTCGGCGATCAGTTCATTGTCGTTGCCTTCGGGTTCTTCTCCGGCTTCTTCCAACTCGCCCAACAGATCGCGGATGGTGTCGATACATTTTAAAATCAGGGTTACGGCTTCGGGCGTCACATCGAGTACGCCGTCACGGAATTTTCCGAGTACGTTTTCACCGGCATGGGCAACGGATTCAAGCCTTGGCAAGCCTAAAAACCCGCACGTTCCCTTAATAGTGTGCACAAGGCGGAAAATATTTCCGAGGATGGCTTCATCCTGTGGGTCTTGTTCGAATTTAACAAGTTCTACGTCAATTACCGCAAGACTTTCCGAAGTTTCCGTCAGAAATTCGGTTAATAGATCATCCATGTCACAGGCTCCCTTGACAACACTGCCATCCTTGAAACACAAACGCTGAAATCCAACGTTTTTATTTTTTTGATCGTTGTATTCAAATCATCAAATACAGGTAACAATAACAAACGTTTAGACACGTTCTGTCAACTCTGATGGATTTTAAGCATTCCTGCCCTATAAATCCATCTATTAAATGTTTCTGAACATTTCAATATGTTTCTGTTCTATAACAATGCTGGCTTTTTCATCCTATGGCAGCAAAAAAGCCAATTGAAGCGTATCATTTCCATCGGCGATGAATTCTATATTTCCATCATTTTTTGCAACAAGGTGCATCAGATAAAGCCCGTGAACGTTGCGGGAACTTCCCCCGGCGTCATTCCGGCCATTTAAAATAGCCGCCATATCGTTACGGATTTTGGTTCCGGGTCCGGAGATTTCCATGGCAACCGCCTCGCCTTCGGCAAGTTTGACAAGGCTGATATCCAGCGTACCGCCACGGATAAGACATTCATTGCCGATGATCACCGCCAACAACAGGCTGCGGGCACAATCGGCGGATACCCGTTCCGGGACAGAGCCTTGTTGATCACCGCTCCATAAAATGCGGCTTTTGCCATTGCCCACATAAGCCCCGGCCAGTTGTTGAATGTTTTCCACATCAACCGGATTTTCGCCTGCTCCATAGCCAAACGCCAGTCTTGCGAATTGCAACCGGTCCGACAGCAATTGCGCACTGTTTTCGGCCAGTTTAAAAGCGTCGTCACCGCCGTCGTCCTTTAGCATTTCCAGCCCGGCCATGACCGCGCCGACACCGCTTGCCAAATCATGGCACAAACGCGAGCAAAGCCATTGGGAAATTTCCATATCGATTTTCATGACCGAACTGTGACCGATCCCGTCCATGCGGTCAAGATGGTGGCTGGGCATAAATACACCGCATCAACAGGTAACCACGGCGGCAATCGTTTGCAATGTGGCAAGTTTTTTCGGTGTTTTCGGGCGGACAATATCCTGATCAATCTGTGAAACCAACCCTTTGATCAGATCGGTTTTTTTAAGCTTCGTGACGTGCAAAATTTCAGTTATTTCATCATTTATTCTGGGCGTAACTTTAAATGACAGACGCTTTCTTGGCACATTTTTCATTACAGACTTATTCTGATGAATTAAATCATGAGCCCAGGTTGCAAAATTTTGGGTCGCATTTTCGTCCTGTGCCAATTTGTGGATATAATAAACAAGCAAGGGTTTGCGAAATTCAACCGTTGATAACGGATCAATTTTATAAGCGGCTAAATCAAGCGCTTCCAGATATGGCACTTCGAGAATGACTTCTATCGATTTTGATGCAACTTCCCTGCTGGCTTTAATCGCCGGTGTCGATTGCGGGGGAACGGCGACAACCTGATCACATTGCCCGCAAACAGCAACAAGAATATCTTTGACAACACCGGAATGATCGCCAAACGGAACGTCACGATAAACAAAAGTTGTCGGGACAACAGCCTTGCAGTGCTCGCAAATGGCTTTTCCGCTATCACCCTGTCTGTATAGTTTCATAACCCGCCTCTTATGTGATCCGCTTTTTTAACCCGGCTTTTTTGTCAAAGGTCGTTTTTACCGATGCACGCTGATAAAATAGGTGTTCGGTTCAAGAAAATAGAATTTGATATACCAACCATCTCTTTTGATAACATGCACAGTAACGCTTGATATCCAATGATGCGGGCTTTCCGTATGATGATTACCGTTGCATATTTTGATAATTTCGACGACTTCCGAAACAGATACCTGGCCCGTCTTCAACCAATTCTTTTCGTTAATATTATTACGGGCCTCATGCAGAAAATCACCCTTTTCCAAAGCCATTAACACAGCGAATTTGGCTTGTTTAAAACCCATACGCCAACTGTACAGTATACGAAATATTTCGTAATTACAAGAAAGCTTTGAATTCAGATTAATTAAATTATCGACGGCTTTTATCCTACGTGCAGACAAAGGTACCATTATGATAAGATTTTTCAAAAAATATAATTATTCATGGATGTGCAAAATATATTGCCGTGATATAAAATCAACTTGGCAAACATTGCTGACATCATAATAACGAGCTATACCATTGCCATGAAAGCAGCAGAATATTTTGATGGCTGGGACAGCGAATGGTATCCGACATGGCAGGACCGGCAACAATATTTGAAAAACGGAACCTTGTGGTTACGGGCTGTCGCCTGAAATTATATCACATCACAGGCGGACGCTGGATGATGAAAAGGTTTCGCTGCTGTCCGGATTGGCGCTGCTGAGTACCACACCGGCAACAATGGCTATAACAGCCATGGCAATGGCACCCATCCAGAAAGATTTCCAAGCCTCACCCATATTGATTACTCCAATTCATGCAAACCAAATTGCTTTCTATTCCGCCGATTCCGGCTATTCCGCCGGATGGCGGACTTTTTCGCCGGTTTGCTGTTCAACCCACAAATTATGATGCTGTTTGGCCCAGTTGAGATCGACCTGCCCGGTGCCGACGGCGTCAATGGCGCCTTCCATCCCGGCGGTGCCAATATAAATATGGGCAATAATCACCGCAATAAACGCCAAGGCAACAATACCGTGCCAAATCAAGGCAATTTGCGACACCTGCAAAGGCGTTAATTCACCGGGCGTGCCAATGCCGAAATTCCAGATGACGGAAACAAATTCACCAAGCGGCGTCAAGGCAAAAGGAAACACCAGAATCAACCCGGTAAAGGTCATGCTTAACCCGGCGACAATAACAAACCAGAAAATCAGTTTCTGTCCGGCGTTGAAACGTTCCGACGGCGGGTGTTTGTCTTTGGACAGCAAACCACCGGCCTGAAACATCCATTCCATATCAACCCGGCTAGGGATATTGTCTTTCACCCACATCAAAAACATCAACGTCAACCCGACCATAAAAGAAAAGGCGACAAAATGATGACTGAGTTTGCCGTAATGAGTGAAGGTGGCAAATGCGTCCTTGCCAATCAGTGCAGGCATAAAATAACGCCCGAACATCAAATTCAGCCCAGTTAACGCCAAAACAATAAAACTGCTGGCCGTTAACCAGTGAACGAACCGTTCCAGCACGTTAAAGCGTTCAATGGTCTTATCGCTGGGCCCGCCTTCGATGGCTATGCGACCACGGAACAGGTAAAATAAGGCCAGCAAACCGATCATTGCCCCCGGAACCCAGATGCCATAGCGAGACACATAACCGTTGCGGATAGCGCGCATGGCATCCCCGTCCGATTGCACCAGAACTGCTGCTTTTTTATCGGGGATGCTGACGGTTCCCTGAACACCACGGCGGATCTGCCGCCAGATTTCGGCGTCGCTAAGATTTCCTGACCAGTTGCCCGGCACCTGTCCACCGGATGACGCCTTGACCGCATCCGCCGGAGGAACGGTATCCGAAGCAAACGACACACCCATTGATAAAACCAGAGCCAAAACAACCGCCGCCACTGAAAGCAGCAACGGATACAGACCCCGGTCACGGGTTTTCATTGATTTTTTTTCTGATCCGCTCATTTCCAGATCCTTATCATTTTTTTCCATCAGGCGATCAACCGCCACGCTGTTTTTTTGCCCGCAACATCAGTTCGCGTTCCATTTTACGGGTATCTGCGGTCGAGGGCAGGCGCACATCTTTGCCCCGGGGTTTGAACCCGCCGCCATAAATCGCAATCAGATCTTTTTGTTTGAGGGTGCGCTTCAGCAAATTGCGTACCTGTCTGGCCGTCAACGGTGTGTCGGGTTTACCTTTATAGACGCCCGGCTGGTAATTGGTCACGCGGTCCTGTTCTTCGGCCCGACACGCGGACAAAAGCATTACGCCACTCAACAATAAAATGCTCAAGCCTGTGGTGCGTCGTATTTTCATACTTTCACCTTTTAACTTTCTCGAAAACTTTGTTACCCTGATCCTGACAGATCACCAAACTCTGAAACATCATACCCTGTCCGTGTGATATTTTCATGTTCCCCGGTCATCAGATGAAGCCACACTGTTCAGATGGACGCTTCCGATGGACGCTCGGCCGGGTACAAAATGCACCCGGCAAAACGTTCATCAAAAATGTGATCAGGAACCGGATTTACCTCTGCCGGCATTTCCTCTGCCGGCTTTAAGCCCGTAAGCCGTACCCCAGCCCCAGGCACCGGACCCGAAACCGCGCGAAACGATGCGCTCCCGGTAGATGTCGCTGACGGCGTTGCCGTCCCCGGCCAGCAAGGCTTTGGTCGCGCACATTTCGGCACACAACGGAAGTTTGCCTTCGGACAGACGGTTGCGTCCGTATTTCTGGAACTCGATAGAGGAATTATCCGCTTCCGGCCCACCATTACAGAACGTGCATTTGTCCATTTTGCCACGGCTGCCATAATTCCCGGCTTGCGGAAATTGCGGCGCACCGAACGGACAGGCATAGAAGCAATAACCGCACCCAATACACAAATCCTTGGAATGCAGCACAACACCCTGATCCGTTTGATAGATGGTATCGACCGGACAAACGGCAATGCACGGTGCATCCGAACAATGCATACAGGCCACCGACACCGACCGTTCACCGGGAAGACCATCATTGATGGTCACGACCCGGCGGCGGTTGATGCCCCACGGCACTTCGTTTTCGTTTTTACAAGCCGTAACACATGCATTGCATTCAATGCAGCGTTCGGCATCACTCAGGAATTTCATTCTTGCCATAATGTTTTCTCCTTAGGCCTTACGCGGCTTCAATACGACACAGGGTGACTTTTGATTCCTGCATCTGTGTTACGCTGTCATATCCATAGGTCAGGCACATATTCGCGGCTTCACCCAAAACGTATGGATCCGTTCCGGCGGGATATTTATCCCGCAGGCTCGTGCCTTGCCAATGACCGCCGAAATGGAACGGCATAAAAGCAACGCCTTCGGCGACACGATCGGTGATCAAGGCTTTGACCAGCACTTTTCCGCCTTCGGGTGAATACACCCACATGTCTTCACCATCGCGGATACCTTTATTGTTGGCATCGACCGGATTGACTTCACAGAACATTTCCTGCTGCAACTCGGCCAGCCATTTGTTGCTTCGGCTTTCATCGCCGCCGCCTTCATATTCAACCAGACGGCCGGATGTAAGGATCGTCGGGAACTCTTTCGAGAAATCGTTCTTTTGGATCGATGCATATTTGGTCGGCAACCGATAGGCTTGTTTATCGGCATAGGTTTCATATTTCGGCAGCAAGTCGCGGCGCGCCGTATATAACGGTTCGCGGTGAAGCGGGATCGGATCCGGGAAGGTCCAGACCATCACCCGTGCCTTGGCGTTTCCGAACGGAGCGCAGCCATGTTTAATGGCAACGCGCTGGATACCGCCTGAAAGATCGGTTTTCCAGTTGGTTTTATCGCCTGCGACCCTGTCAATGGCGGCCTTTTCTGCGGCCGTCAAATCCTTGTCCCAGCCAAGTTTTTTCAGCATCGCCATGGTGAATTCCGGATGCCCGGATTTCAGCTCGTTGCCGACCGGGTACGAACCTTCGGCCAACAGGTTTTCGCCTTTGTATTCGACGCCGAAACGGGCACGGAAATTAAGTCCACCCTTGGCCACCGGTTTCGATGGATCATAAAGCACAGGTGTGCCCGGATGCTTCATTTCCGGCGTTCCCCAGCACGGCCACGGCAAACCATAATATTCACCATTGACCGGACCACCCCGGGCCATCAGCGTCGTTTTGTCAAACGTCACCTGATTGGCCATGTGGGCGCGCAGCCGTTCCGGAGATTGCCCGGTATAGCCAATGGTCCACATGCCGCGGTTAAACTCGCGGGTGATGTCTTCGATGTTGGGAACATTGTTTTCGACTTTGATGTTTTTGAACATTTCCTTGTCGAAGCCCAGTTTTTTCGCAAACAGGTACATGATTTCATGATCGACTTTGGATTCGTAAAGCGGATCAAAAACTTTATCACGCCACTGCAACGAACGGTTTGACGCGGTCACAGAACCATAGGTTTCGAACTGTGTCGTCGCCGGCAACACATAAACCCCGTCCTTGCGATCGGAAATAACCGCAGCAAATGTCGGCACCGGATCAATGATGACCATCAAATCCAGTTTATCCATGGCTTTTTTGATGTCCGGCATACGGGTTTGTGAATTCGCGGCATGACCCCAGAACACCATGGCGCGAATGTTGTCGGGCTGATCGATCTTGTCTTTTTGCTCAAGCACGCCATCAAACCAGCGGCTGACCGGAATGCCTTTGGACTGCATCAGTTTTTCAGAGGCAAAGCGGCCTTTCAGATAGTCGTAATCCGTTTCCCAGACCCGGGCCCAGTGTTTCCACGAACCTTTTTTCAGGCCGTAATAGCCGGGCAGTGAATGGGACAGGATGCAGAAATCGGTGGCGCCCTGAACGTTGTCGTGGCCACGGAAAATATTGGCACCGCCGCCCTGAACACCAACGTTGCCCAGTGCCAGTTGCAATGTGCAATAAGCCCGGGTGTTGTTGTTGCCGTTGTGATGCTGGGTCCCGCCCATGCACCAGACAATGGTTCCCGGACGGTTGTTGGCCATGGCTTTGGCAACCCGGCGCATCTGTTCGCCGGGGACACCGGTCACCCGTTCGCATTCTTCGGGATCCCATTTTTTCACTTCGGCCTGAACACGGTCCATGCCCCAGACACGCTGGCGAATGTACTCTTTGTCTTCCCAGCCATTTTCAAAAATGTGCCACAAAACGCCCCAGATCAAGGCCACATCCGTACCCGGGCGGAAACGTACATATTCGTCCGCGTGGGCCGCCGTACGGGTAAAGCGCGGATCGCAAACAATCAGCACGGCGTTGTTTTGTTCCTTGGCTTTCAGAATATGCTGAACCGCCACCGGATGGGCTTCGGCCGGGTTCGATCCGATCAGGAACATGGCCCGGCTGTTATGCATATCGTTGAAAGAATTGGTCATGGCGCCGTAGCCCCACGTGTTGGCCACACCGGCCACCGTGGTTGAATGGCATATCCGGGCCTGATGGTCGCCGTTGTTGGATCCCCAATAGGCGTAGAATTTACGGAACAGATAGGACTGTTCGTTGTTGAATTTCGCCGATCCCAGCCAATACACCGAATCCGGTCCGGATTTTTTGCGCACGTCCAGCATTTTGTCGCCGATTTCGTTGATCGCCGTATCCCAGGACAGTTTTTTCCATTTGCCGCCTTCGAGCTTCATCGGATAGCGCAGACGCCGTTCGTTGTGGGCATGTTCGCGCACCGCCGCCCCTTTGGCGCAATGCCCGCCCATATTGATGGGGCTGTCAAAACCGGGTTCCTGTCCGACCCAGACGCCGTTATCAACCTCGGCAATAACCGTACAGCCGACCGCGCAATGGGTACAAACGGATTTGACCGTTTTCACCGTGCTGTGGCTCGCGGCCTTGGCCTTGCCGGCCAGACCGATCGGGGCCACCGTTGCCAGTGCCGCCGTTCCGGCGGTTAAACCTGATCTTTTAAGAAATGCCCGCCGATCCATGGATCCGCCGGTTACACCTGTTAGTGCTTTTCTCAAGCGGGGGCCATTCGCAACCCCGCCGCTCTTTTTCGTGAGCATTTAATATCTCCCTAAAGCGTTAAAAATTAACCTGAAAACCAGCCCCCGGCTTAAAACCGTGACAAGGCATAATAGGTGTTGACGTGTTCGGTTTCCCGATAACCGGAAGCTTTCGCCTGTTCCGGCACATCGGCGGCGACTTTATCCGTTTTCAAAGCCACAGCAGCAACACCCGCCGTTGCCCCGGCAATGCCGGCCTTTTTCAGGAAATCCCGCCTTGAAGTCGGCGTTGGCTTGTTTTTGTCCATACTTTCCTCCCTTTGTTGTCATCCGTTCAAATAATCGGTTTACTTCAAAAATTTTACAGGTCCGTCATGGCGAAAGCCTGTTCTTCAATCGTCATGAAAATCCGGCCCAACGTGCCAACGGGCATGTACATCACCGTGCCTTCGGCAGTTTCCAGATCGGTAAAAAACAACGGCGCCCACGGTTGAATATGATTGCTGAAAAATTGCCGTTGCTGTGCAAGGCTTGCAGGGGTGCCAAAACGCCCCGTAATCATTCCATGCATGACTTCACATAAAAAAGCGATGTGATCTTCGGGCTCGTTGGTTTTGCCGCTCGGGCCGATACCAAACGCCGATAAATCCTTGCGCAACTCGGCCAGCGGTTTTTCATAGACAAACCCGGTCAGATAAAAAGAGCTATAGGGCTGCAAACTGCCGCCTGCCCCGTGACCGAAAAACAACACCGTGTATTCGTCTTCGGCCGCGGTTTCCGTCGTCCGCCTGGCAATATGCGCCAATCGGCAAAGAGCGCCGTCGATGGTTTCCTGTTCGCCCGCATCACCGCCGTCACCGCCACCCAGATTTCGGACCACTTGCAGGGTTTCACCGGACATCGGCTGTGCCAGCAAACGGGATAAAAGACCATAAACATGGGCGCGCACGGCCTCTTCGGGCTGTAAATCATAAGTCCCGGCGTTATCCACGGCACCTGCCACGGCATTGGCACCGTCTTTGGAAGTTTTCATAGCCAACGGCTTCCCGTCCACACGGGAATCACCCGTTCCAGAAACGCCAACAGATTGTTGCATTCCGTTTTCCCTGTTGTTTGTATTGTTTGTACAGATTTGGTTATCTGTTTTATTATTTGACGATCTGCAGCCGATATTGGGAAATTTTATTTCTCAATCCGGCTTTATTTAATTTATTTCGAATACACTACGGGTAAAATTCGACCATAAAACGAAAAAATCTACATAAAATTATCCATGCAAACCTGTTACCCTGTCAACTGAAATCGGCAAGTCTTTTGAAGTTCTTTACATTTCAAAGTACAGAGTAAACCATTGTTACACATTCACTTTTTCTTAAGTGATGGCGTTGCCATTTCATCTTCGTCCGGGTTTGCCCCGGTTTTCAGGGCACCTTCATCGCCAACACCGTCACGGGTTGACGGCGAGGATGGCTCTGTTTTGTTCCCCTCATTCACTTCTGTTTTTCCTGAGCCCGGAATTTCTTCATCGTGGTGATCCGGGCCGGAGGCGGGCTTGGACCCATCACCTGCCTTGATGCCGATGGCATCGGCATCGCTGGCGGCATTAACAAGTGTTTCAATGATGGTAAAATCTTCGTCGTAATCGTTAAGACCGTCCAGATTGGCCAACAGAGAATCCGAGCGCCACAACACATTCAAGGCCTTGCGGCGGATGAAGGCCGGTATTTTATCGTTCATAAACGGTGTAAAATCAGATGTTTTATCAAGGCTTTCCAGATCCGGAAGCTGATCAACCAACGCCTGCTCCTCTACCGTCAGCGGGCGTTCGCCGTCTGTTGTTACGGGTCGGTTTTCACTCACATCCGTAGCCGGAAAAAAACGGGATGCGTCTTCGGGCGGACGGGACAAGCGGTCATCGTCATCAGCAACATCCCCACCGGCCAACGGTGCCATCATCGGTGCCTGTCCCTGACGAAAGATGATGCCGGGCGCATCCATTCCCGCCGGTTCCGGTTTTTCCCCCGTATCCCCGTTATCCGGAGCATCGGTTGCCACACCGTTTTCCGGCCGTTTTTGTCGTTTCAAACGGGACCAGCGCGACAGGCGTCCTTCGGATTTTCTCATCCCCGTTCCTTTGCAATGCGCCTGTCCGGCCCGCGGCCAGCACTTAAACCCTGTTTGCGGGGATCATAGGCTTTTTTCTGTTTGCGTTTAACAAACACCTCTTCAACATGATGGACGGCCATAAAACGTTCAACCCAGTCAAGAATATCCCGGGGCATGGCCACGCCTTCGACGATGTCTTCGCCGCTTTCGGTGTAACTTTCCGCTTCATAGGGACAAATGGTCGCCAAGAACGGGACCACGTCCGGATCGTCTTTTTCTTCCCCGGGACCGAGCACCACATAGACAACCGGAACCGGGCCATCAAGATTGACTTTATAGCCCGCCGTTTCTTTGGCATATAAATGAATATCCGTATTGCCGATGTGAAAATGCTGCTCGTCGCCATCATCTTTCAACAACCGTCCGGATTTGCAGTCATCAGGTAATGGTGCCATCCCCGGCACCACCGCCAACAATGACCAGCGGTACTCCTGCCACGGGTTATCGATTTTTTTGCGGCACACAATAACGCCTACATTGACCGCGGTTGGCATATCAAAGGGCGGCTGCGTCATCATGGCCTCCGTTTATAAAGTGTTCCGCTTCCGCCAGCTGTTCCGCCACATTGATATTGAAAAACGGATCCATTCCCCGGGTGGCGTCTGCAAATTCAACGTGAACAATATGATAACGGGACGTCCATTGATCAACTTTACGCATGTCTTCATCAACCATGGCACGGCGTAAGTCATCCTTCAAAGCCAGCGGCCACAAGGCAAATACCGGATGGGTGCGGCCATTACGGATGGCACAGGCCATATCGGCCTTTTCCCGCTCAATACATTCAAGCATTCGTTCAACCATATCGTCCGGGAAAAACGGCGCATCGGTGGCAAAGGTCGCCAGCCACGAACAGTCCGGTGCATTTTCGGCCACCCATTCCAGTCCCGTCAACACCCCGGCCAAGGGTCCTGCATAACCGTCAATCACATCGGGGACAACGGGCAAACCAAAAGCATCAAACCGGGCCCCGTCGCCATTGGCATTGATGATCAGGTCCCTGACCTGTGGCCGGGCGCGTTCGATGGCGTGTTGCAACAATGGCCGTCCGGCCAGTTTCATCAACGCCTTGTCACCGCCGCCCATGCGCCGGGCCTTGCCACCGGCCAGTATCAAGCCATAAACATCATTTTCCTGTGTCATGTTTCTGCACTTTTTCGGTTATTGTCGCGGGGATGGTGTGGCAATTCGTCCGGTAAAACATCGAAATCAATTCGCTTTTCCCCCGATAACGCCATAAACCGTTTGCCGCGCGCCCGCCCGATGAGTGTCATACCGATTTTTCGTGCCAATTCCACCCCCCACGCCGTAAACCCGGATCGGGACACAAGAATGGGAATACCCATTTGCACGGTTTTGATCACCATTTCGCTGGTCAGGCGTCCGGTGGTGTAAAATATTTTATCGGCGCCTGATATTTGATGCATGAACATGTATCCGGCGATTTTATCAACCGCGTTATGACGACCGACGTCTTCCATGTAGATCAATGGTTTGTCCCCCCGGCACAAGACACAGCCATGAATCGCCCCGGCCCCCAGATACAAACTGGGCACGGTATTGATTTTATGGGTCAACGCGTACAGCCACGATGTTTTCAGAACCGCATCATCCGGCAATGTCACCGTATCGAATTTTTCCATCATGTCGCCGAACTGGGTGCCTTGGGCGCAACCGGATGTAAGCGTTTTCTTGGCCAGCTTGTCTTCGAAATCGGTTTCGCATGCCGTGCGGACGACAACGGTTTCAATGTCGTCTTCGTATTCAACAGAAATAATTTCATCGTCGTCACAGATCATGTTCTGATTGACCAGATAGCCAACCGCCAGATATTCCGGGTAATCGGCAATGGTCATCATCGTGACGATTTCACGGGCGTTCAAAAACAATGTCAAGGGCCGCTCGACCGTAACCGAGGTTTCAACGGCATGACCGGACTGATCAACGCCACTTACCCGTTTTGTCAGTTTCGGGTGATCCGGGTCCGGCATCAAATGGTTTTCGTTCAATGCATCCAGTTTATCACCGGGTATGACATCGGGCCGAAGCGTCATGGCTATCCTTTGTTCGTTATGACAACGATAAAATCAAACCATGACTATGCGGGGCTTGCCTCTGGAATTCAAGGGCGGCATCCGGAAAAAGACTTTTATTATTTTTGCCCTATTTACGGATTTGCTCAAGAAACTTGTTCACTTCCGCACTTAATATGCTGGCCTGTTCGGACAGTTCCCCGGCGGCAGACAGAATTTCACCAGCCGCCGCCCCGGTTTCACCGGCCGCCTGGGTAACGCCGGTAATGTTGGCATTGACCTCGGCCGTGCCCATGGCTGCCTGTTCCACATTCCTTGCAATTTCCTGTGTTGCGGCGGATTGTTCATCAACGGCGGTGGATACGGTCGAATTGTTTTCGCTGACGACCTGAATGCTGCTTGCGATGTCTTCGATGGATGTGGCCGCTTCGCCGGTGACCGATTGAATGGTGGCGATTTGCTGTCCGATTTCATCGGTCGCTTTCGCCGTCTGATTGGCCAGGTTTTTCACTTCCGATGCGACCACAGCGAAGCCTTTGCCGGCTTCACCGGCACGGGCGGCTTCGATGGTGGCGTTCAAAGCCAGCAGATTGGTCTGCTCGGCGATATCCGTGATCAATGACACAACTTCGCCAATGCGTTCGGCGGATGCGACCAGTTCCTGTACCGTGGTCTTGGAATGCCCGGCTTTTGCAACGGCATCATCGCTTGCGCTTAATGATCCTTCGACCTGGCGTTTGATTTCATTGATGGAACTGGACAGTTCCTCGGCCGCCGACGCCACCGTTTGCACATTGGTCGAGGCCTCTTCGGATGCAGAGGCCACATTGGCGGCCTGTGAATTGGTTTGATCCGCCGTCGCCGCCATGGATCCTGCCGACGACTGCATCTGGGTTGCCGCCGCCGACACGGCTTCGACCACGTGGCCGACATGTTTTTCAAAATCATCGGCCATGGCCTGCATGGCGGCGCGTTTTTCCTCCTCAGCTCGTTTTTCGTTTTCAAGCTGCTGGGCTTTCAAACGCTCGACCTCGATGGCCTTGTCCTTGAAAACCTGTACCGTGGCCGCCATTTCGCCGATTTCATCATGTCGATCCCGGGACGGGATTTCAACATCCAGATGATTATCCGCCAATTTTGACATGGCTCCGGTCATGGCGGCAATGGGTTTGGAAACGCTTTTTGCCATATACCAGCCGACAGCGGCGATAATCGCCGTTCCGATCAGGCCAATAATCAACACCGTATTGATCAGGCTGTTTTTGGCAGCCAAGGCTTCGGCTTCGTCGATTTCGGCGATCAGTCCCCACGTGGTATCGCCAACTTTAACCGGGGTATAAGACGACAATACAAGTTCACCATTGTAATCGGTAATGATTTTCTGATCCGTTTTCCCGGCCAGCACATCACGGGTGGCTTCGGTATCGACCTTGCCTTTGTCCGGGTTGGCAAATGAGGCTTTCACCGTATGATTTTCAGGATCGAGAAAACTGTCCGACCGCATCAGTTTATCCGGCCCCACCAGATAGGTTTCCCCGGTTTCGCCAAGGCCGTCACGTTGTCCCATGATGGCGTTGATGGCATCGATGGATAACTGTAACGCCACCACCAATTCCACATCGCCGGTTCGGTGATTGACAACCGGGCTGGCAATAAATCCGGCCGGGTCACCATTGCTTGGTGCATAGGGCGCGATATCGGAAATGGCCGTTTTCTTGGTTTCAAGAACTTTCCGGGTTAATTTTCCAAGACCGGAATCTTTGTATTTACCGGACACCATATTGGTCTGAAAATCGGCTTCGCGAGTGACCGAATAAAACACATAGCCATCGGGATTGATCAGAAACAGATCATAGTAGCCGTATTTTTCAACGTAATCCGTATAAAAATCTTTTTTCTTGCCTTTGACTTTCGGAACGAAGGCTTCGGCAACGTCGATTTCCGCCATCAAGGCCCATGTCCGACCACCGAATTTAACCGGCGTATAGGACGACAACACAGGCTTTCCGTTATAGCCCGTCAATACCTTGGCCCCTTTCGATCCGGCCAGCGCTTTTCTTGTCGCATAAGTATCGACGCGGCCTTTATCCGGGTTGCTGAACGACGCCCGGACGGAACGGTTTTTCTTGTCCAGATAGCTATCGGAACGCATCAGATTGTCTGAACCGACCAGATAGGTTTCCCCGGTTTTGCCAAGCCCCACCCGCTCCGACATAATTTTGGAAATTTTATCAAGCGGCATCTGGAACATCAGCACACCAATGGTTTGACCGCCATCAACGATGGGGGCGGCGATAAAACTGGCCGGAGCGTTATAGCTGGGGACATATTGTTTGAAATCGACAAGATAGGGTTTTTTCTTTTTTCCCTTGGCGGGATTGTATTTGCGCGCTTTTTTGAAAGCTCTGGCAAAATTGGTATTGGCCCACGGACCGTCCAGCAAGGATGTATTGAAATCCAGTTCTTTAAATACCGAATACACAATCCGTCCGGTTTTGGCGTCAACCAGAAAAATATCATAATAGCCGAATTTTTCCAGATAGTCGCGGATGATGGGATGGATTTGAGAGTGAATGATGCTGTAGGTGGAACCGTCATCGGCGCGGTCAAGTTTGTGTTTTTCACCCAACGGGTTTTTATTGGTTTGAATGTAATAGTATTGCAGTGCGACAGCCCGGTCACTCAGCTTCGCCATGATGGAGTCGATATCCGGTTTGCTGCCGTTTTGTTTGGCATATTCCTTGCCGAACTGACCATCGTAATAGGTGCGCAATTCTTTACGCATTTCCTTGATACGGGCGTCATCAATGCTATTTTCGAGCATAAAGCGCTGCTCTGAACTGTTCAGTTGGCGCATACCATCAATAATCATCTGGTTGTTTGACAATGTCTCAACCTGATTGGTGATGGTCTGGATATAGCTTTCAATGGCGGTTTTTTTAATTTGCCGGACGGCGGTCAGTTTATTCAGGGCTTCGCTGCGCAGAGACCCGGCCATATCCACCAATACATCGGCATCGCTTTCACGGGCTTTGAAAAAGTTTTCAATCTGTGCCTTTTTGACTCCGCGCAGGCTTTCCAACTGGTTATAGGCCTGTTTTTCCAGAGCCGTCACCGACAGGTTGATCGTTTCAAGGCCGATGACCATAAACGGTACCATGCCCAAAACCATAAAGCTGATGATTAATTTTGCGGAAATTTTCAATTTGGACATTTACAGCTCCGGGATAAACGTTACAGATGAATCATGCGACAACAAATACAATTCAATCAATCAAGTCAGATCGAACAGATCAGGATATATTAAGGGACAGGGAAATCTTGTCAGGCGGGTATTTCAGAAACAAAAATCTATAATTATCAATAAATATTATCGGGCAAAGTATTACAATAACATGCCAGAAACAACCCCATCTGTACTTGTTATTTTTTTGCCCGTTGGTAAACTTGCTTACCCCTTGATATAAATCCCGGCATATTATTTAAAATTAAACACCACGAGACAGACCATCATGAACGATTTCGGCGAAGCCTTCAGGCTGGCAGGACAAATGCTGATTGAATTCGACCCCGGTCTGACCGGGATCATCGGCCTGTCGTTGCAGGTCAGCCTCAGCGCCGTGTTGCTGGCCTCGATCACCGGTTTGCCGCTGGGGGCCGCGGTGGCATTGTTCCGCTTTCCCGGACGCAAAATCATCATCGTTGTTTTAAACGCCTTTATGGGCTTGCCACCGGTCGTCGTTGGCTTGATCGTGTATTTGATTTTATCCCGTTCCGGACCGCTCGGGGTGTTTGGATTATTATTTACGCCAACGGCGATGATCATCGCGCAATTTTTATTGATCACCCCGATCATTGCTGCCCTGACCCGGCAGGTTGTTGCCGATTTATGGCTTGAATACGAAGAACAATTACGTTCACTGGGCGCGACCCCGGCGCGCGCCCTTGGCACGTTGTTATGGGACGGGCGTTACAGTCTGACCACCGTCATACTGGCCGGATTTGGCCGCGCCAGTGCCGAAGTCGGGGCGGTGATGATCGTCGGCGGCAACATTGACCATGTCACCCGGGTCATGACCACATCTATCGCGCTCGAAGTTTCCAAAGGAAATCTGGCGCTGGCGCTGGCTTTGGGCATTGTCCTGTTGACGTTATCAACGACCATCAACGGGGCTGCGTTCCTGTTGCAGGAAAAAAACCGGGCGCACAACACATGACCGACGTATCCCCGCCCTCGCCATCGATTTTACCGTTAAAGCTGGATAACGTGGAATTCAAGGCGGACGGCGTGCGCCTGATCAAGGATTTCACCTGTACATTCAATCACGGTCCGCGTTCGGTGATTATCGGCCCCAACGGAGCCGGTAAAAGTTTATTGCTGCGCCTTTGTCACGGGCTTATCCCACCCAGCCACGGCAGCATCAACTGGACAACCCCGCCCGCATCAAAACACGCCATGGTGTTTCAGCGCCCGGTGATGTTAAGGCGTTCGGTCGAGGCCAATATTCTGTACGCCCTGAAACTGAACCGGGTTGACCGATCCCGCCATGACGCCATCATTGAACAGGTATTGTCGCAGACCGGGCTGAAACGGTTAGCTAAAAAACCGGCCCGGGTATTGTCGTTTGGGGAGCAGCAAAAACTGGCGCTGGCGCGGGCGTGGGCGTTAAAACCGGAAGTTCTGTTTCTGGATGAACCGACCGCAAGCCTTGATCCGTCCGCCACCCATTCGGTGGAACAGATCATCGACGCCATCCATAATCAGGGCACCCGCATCATCATGACCACCCACGATCTGGGACAGGCCCGGCGGTTAGCCGACGAGGTTTTGTTTATCCACCGCGGGCGCTTGCTGGAACATGCCCCGACGACACGGTTTTTCAATAAACCTGAAAACGATCTGGCCGAAGCCTTTGTCAATGGCGATCTGTTATGGTGGAAGCTTGGCAAAGACAACCGTGGTCCCCAAAACAAACGCCAAAAAAAATAAAAAAAGGCGGTGCTTTTTTACGGCACCGCCTTGACAGTCAGGTTTGAGGAAACCGTGATTTAAATTTCCTGCGGATATTCCAGCGCTTTAAAGCTGACGCTGTCCGCTTCGGGGGCCTTGCCGATTTTACGGATATTGGCCCAGACGTTTTTATAGTTGGGAATGCGCAGCTCATTGACACCTTTGCTGACAAGATTGCCGTGCTGCCCCATGGGAGCGGCAAAGATCATGAAACACTGCCCCGGTTTCGCCGTCGCGATCGGATAAACCATGGCCTGGGTGGATCCCACATTGTTGTAAACTTCAACAAGATCGCCTTTTTCCAGACCCAGTTTTTTCATGTCATCCGGATTCATTTCAATGGGCGGCATTTTGAAGCGTTCCCACACAAATGGCAGACGCTCATCATAAAATGCATTCTGCCAGATCATGTTCTTGCGGCCACTGTTGATCAGATACGGATACTTTGTTTTCTGTTCACCGCGATCCGACGGATCAAAGCCACGCCATTTGGCTTTAAAGAACATGGCCTTACCGTCCTTGCCACCAAATTTACCGTCTGAATACAAACGTTTGGTGCCGATCAACTTGCCGTTTTCATAGCCGACAACCGGTTCCTGAACACCGTTGGTGCCCATAGCGCGAAGCCGGTCATAGGTGACAAACTTGCCACCATTTGCATTTTTATTGTAGCCGTCCATAAAGGCATCTTCTTCGGTTTTCCAGTCAAAGCCTTTGAACTTGTTGGCCCAGGCATCGTTACCGGCACTGCGGAACGAGGCTTCGAGCGCATTGGCAAGACGGGCTGCGATCAGACAGTCCGGCATGGCTTCGCCCGGTGCATCCATGTATTTTTCCGTCAAACGCAGACGCCGTTCACCATTCATGGATGTCAGGTTCATTTCCCCGGTTGTCGCCGCGGGCAGGACAACATGGGCCGCTTCGCCGATCTGGGTTGGAAGAATATCCACATCGACACTGAACAATCCACCCCGGCGGATAGCGTTCATGATGGCGTCCAGCTGGGCTTCGCGGTCACCATAGGGGATCGACGCCATGGCTTCTTTGACGATGTTGGTACGGCGCCGGTATTCACGGCGGAACTTGCTGGCATTCAGCCCGGATTTAAAGGTATCCGTGGCCCAGGTGAAGTGAATGCCGCCTTTGCCGGACAGGATCAGATCGTCCAGATACGGTGCCGGACGACCAATGAAAGCATCAGATGGTCGCATGTAGCCTTCCTGGTGACCGCCAAGACGGACACAACCGGTACCTTCGCGACCAACGCTTTGGGTGGCAAATGCCAGATTGGCAATGGCAGAATTGGTTCGGTAGTTGTCGTTGGTCCAGATCAGGCCTTTTTCATAAGCCATCATGGTGCGGCGGCTTTTGCCGCCCGCTTTCGGCTTGGCGATCCAGCGCGCGGCTTTGCGGATATCATCCGCCGACAGACCGGTCACCTGCGCCGCTTCTTCGACGCTGACACTGTTTTCCGCCAAAGCGTCATCAAAACCACTGGTGGTTTTGGCGATGAAATCCTTGGCATGCCAACCTCGGAAAACAATTTCCGTCATCAATGCGTTCAACAACACAAGATCGGTTCCGGGGTTGATGGCCAGATGCAGAACGTTTTCTTTACCGGCTTCTTTTTCACAGGCATTGATGGTCACGGTGCGACGTGGATCAACAATGATAATTTTACCGGATGCATGTTCTTCGCCCGGTAACATTTCCTTTTTCTTGTCCAGAGAGCCGCCGTTCAGGTTGGGCACCCAGTGATTGAGGAAATAGTTGGTCTGGGTTTCCAGCGGATTGGCACCAACGACAAAAATGGTATCGGCCAACTGTGCGTCTTCGTAGGCGTTATTCAATTCGCCCATACCCATGTCACGGGTGGCGTGAACTTCTGAATTGTAGGCCGGACGGTTATGAATGCGGCAATTACGCACTTTCATGGCTTCGAAATAAAGTTTTCCGGTACCCCATGTGTTTTCATAGCCACCGGCTGCGCCGCCGTGGTCAAACATGGTGACCAAAACGCCGTCTTCGCCCATTTCGTCGATCACCCGGCGGGTAACATCGGCCGTCAATGACAAAGCATCATCCCACGACGAAGGCAGCATTTGTGAATATTTCCACACCAGTGGCGTTGTCAGACGGTCCGACATAGACCCGGTTTGCGCGGAAAAACGGCTTTCGGCCATACGTCCGCCACGGACGGAATTAAGCCCGCCATTGACGGAACATTCCTGATCGGGTTTGACGATCAGATGCTTGGCTTCGCCGTCCTGCTGGACAATGTTGTACATGGCCGGGTTGTACCATTGCTCGGCCAGGGCACCGGCCTGTTCAGACAGATCGACACCGAATGCGTTTTCACCCGGTTTGGTTCCACCTTCCTTGTCTATGGACCATGAATAGGCTTTATAACCGCAACCAACAATGCAGAAATCGCAGGTGACGTTATGAACTTTGGCATCCTTTGGCGGGATCGGAAGCCTGTTGTTTCCTCTTTTAAAAGTCATGATATTCTCCCTATGCCCGGATGTTTTCGGTGCGACCGTAGATCAACTCGTCAACACCTTCGGCAAAAATGTCGCCCTTGTCGTCCACACGCAATGTGAACATGGGCAGATTCTGATTGGAATGGCCGAACACTTGCTGGCCTTCCATTTCCGTATCAAAACGGGAATAGTGACCCGGACAGTTCAACGTTTTGTCCGACTTGTCATATTCCAGGGTGAAACCCTTGTGCGGGCACATCACCGAATAGGCGACCAGATCGCCATCGGGACCGACGCCACCGTCTACACGCTGACCAAGTTTCAGCAACACCCCTGGTGAATCATCATCAGGATAGCTGATATCCATCGGCTCATTGACTTTCAGATCTTTCAGATTCCCCAGCCGGTTTGACGGATAATTGGTACGGTGACCCGCCCCGGCATTGGCCGGTTTACCGGGCGCGATGGTCGCCACAACGGCACCGGCTGCGGCGACACCGCCACCACGTAAAAATTGACGCCGACCGACTTCGACGCGTTTCGGGCATTTTTTCATAAAACAACTCCCTTTGTTAAAATTTCTCCCGGCATGCCTAAGCGCAAAAGTCGTGCCAAAAATAAACCGCATAATAAACGGGAGTTTTTAAAGGCGTTGTGAAAAATATTGATTGGAATATGTCCGGGTTTCCGAACACATAAAAATAACAATGTCGGAAAAGCGAACACCGAAAGCGTTACGAATCAATACCGAATTTTGATTCTATTTGGACTTAAATAAAAAGACGGAGCACAAATACACACATGTGCGTATAAAAAAACATTCATATGCAATCAAGAAAATCTGGCAGAGGTTTTATCGCCAGAGTGTCCGATTGCTCACTTTTTACTGCAACTGCCTTATAGATATCGATTGATGAAATATCCTCTTGACCATATCTAGCATTTAATTCTTTTAATACGGCCCTTAAAACGGGTCCGTTTTTTTTCATATCGAAACGTGAACCGAGAATGATTTCAGAGACATGCCCTTTAATACCCTCTTCATTAGGATTTGGTGATATTGAGACAAGTTGCGGGCTATCAGAAAATTTTAAAAAACGAACTTCTTTTTCATACGCCCAATTTTTACTTTTAACAATGAGCTACTCCCCGGAAATCGGACAGTGACTTAAGCTATAAATTCGTGTTTTCTGGTCTCAATTTAAAGGAGATCAGATATGAGCAAACGCAAACAATACAAACCCGGTTTCAAGGCCAAGGTTGCC
>Ga0316207_10000646_pt1 | contig 52100 bp, 42 predicted proteins | sample 6weekpyrite_MG_FD_204943 | JGI IMG/M metagenome (GOLD analysis project Ga0316207, IMG submission 204943) | Microbial mat bacterial communities from mineral coupon in-situ incubated in ocean water Damariscotta River, Maine, United States -... | ecosystem: Environmental > Aquatic > Marine >...
CGACCTTGATATAGAAACTACCACCCGGGAACAAAAAAAATCAAACATTTACAAGGCAAAGATCACTCGTATCGAGCCTAGCCTAGAAGCCGCTTTTGTAGATTATGGCGCAGACCGTCATGGCTTTTTACCACTCAAAGAAATCTCCCGCAGTTATTTTGTAAAACCAACTGAAGGCCGTGGCCGGCCGAATATTAAAGAGGTCATGAAAGAAGGCCAGGAAATTATTATCCAGGTTGATAAAGAAGAGCGTGGCAATAAAGGCGCTGCTCTCACCACTTTCATTAGCCTCGCTGGTCGATATCTCGTCCTCATGCCCAATAATCCCCGTGCTGGTGGCGTATCTCGCCGCATCGAAGGAGATGATCGCGCAGAAATCCGAGACGCCATGAGTAAATTGGATATTCCCGAAAATATGGGTTTAATTGTCCGTACTGCGGGAGTTGGAAAGAATACCGAAGAACTGCAATGGGATTTAGACTACTTAGTTCAGCTTTGGCAATCCATCGAAAAAGCCGGTGCTGAAAATCAAGCACCACTGCTGATATATCAAGAAAGTAACATTGTTATTCGTGCAATCCGCGATTATCTGCGTAAAGATATCAGTGAAATCCTGATAGATGACGAAGAAACATACAATAAAGCCATTGAATTTATGCAGCAGGTAATGCCGCATAACATCTCCAAAATTAAGCATTACACCGATACCGTACCCTTATTTGTTCGCTATCAAGTAGAAAGCCAGATTGAAACGGCTTTTCAACGAGAAGTGTCTTTGCCTTCTGGTGGTTCGATTGTTCTTGATCATACAGAAGCCCTACTTTCTATTGATATCAACTCTGCCCGCGCAACAAAAGGTGGGGATATTGAGGAAACTGCATACAATACTAATTTAGAAGCTGCCGAAGAAATTGCCAGACAATTACGTTTGCGTGACAGTGGTGGTTTAATCGTAATCGATTTTATTGATATGACACCGGTTCGTCATCAGCGAGAAGTTGAAAACCGATTACGTGATAGCTTAGAAACAGACCGCGCCAGAGTACAAGTCGGTCGCATTTCTCGATTTGGATTATTGGAAATGTCTCGCCAACGGGTACGACCTTCTCTTGGCGAACATAGTCAAGTAGTTTGTCCAAGATGCAGTGGTCAAGGCGTGATTCGTAGCGTTGAATCGCTTGCATTATCGATTTTACGTATTATCGAAGAAGATTCGATGAAAGATAATACAGGTAAAATCATCGCTAAATTACCTTTAGATGTTGCAACATTCCTCCTGAATGAGAAACGTAAAGACATTAGTGATTTTGAGGGCCAACATGGCGTACAGGTTGTATTGGTACCCAGCCCTAATCTTGATTCGCCACATTACGATATCCAGCGTATAAAAAATGTTGAGTTAGGTGGTTATCATAGCGAGAAATCCAGTTATACACATGCAGAGCAAAAAGAAGATCCAGAACTAACAACAACATCAAGTACCCCTGCTGCTGTAAGCCAAACGCCAGTTGTTCAAACAACCTCTCCGATTACCCCGAAACCTGCCGCTACAGAGGAAAATAAAGGCGGATTTATTGGTCGAATTTTTGGTTCATTCTTTGGCTCAGAAGACAAACCGAATCCGCAAGGTGAGGCTGTAATTTCATACACCGCCCCAGGCCGAAGCACACCGCAATCTTCTCAAAGTAATGATAAAAGCTCTGAACAAAGGAATACTCGCGGACGACAAAATAGAAGCGGAGGTGACAATAAACGTCGTCAACAGAATCGAAACCGCAATCGCAACAATCCTAACGCACGCAAAAATGAACCAGGGAAGGATCAAAAAGATCAAGATAAAACAGAAACTACGGATAAAAAAACCAACAAACCGACGGGTAATCGCCCTAGAAAACAAACGCAAAGAAACCGTAATCCTAGGAACAAGAAGCCGGATACGAACAAATCCGGCAACTCTGAACCGAGCAATAAACCGACACCAGTGGTAACTGACAACATAAATAAAACTGAAGCACCACAAAATACAAACACCAGTGCTGCTCCAAAACAAGCAGCCCAATCCACTGTTGTTGAAGCAAAAGCTCACGCACCAACCCACGCGGTAGCTAATATCGAATACACCGCACCTTCATTGCCAGCGGTAACAACCACTGAATCCACCCCTCAACCGAAGCAAGAGAAGATACCTCCTGTTCAAAAAAGCAATTCCGAGCAGGCTAAAGTTAATCCGGTGACTGAACCACAAACCCCAGCAGCACCATTGGCTGAAAAATCTCAAAGCCCAGATGAAACTACAGTTGCAAGTCCTGCAACAAATAGTGAAAACAAGGATGATGAAAACAAGTCACAAAGACCGCGTCGAGGTCGTCGCGATGCTAGAAACCGTCGACGTTATCGGGGTGACAAACGCAATAATCGCAAAAAACCTAACACAGAAGATGGAAACCCCGGCACAAATGTAAATACAATTCAGAGTGATGCCAAAACCAGCTCAGATACAACTAGCACCTCGCCTGTAGCACAGAATAAAGCAGTGGTTGAATCTAATACAGAACCGAAGCCGGAGTAATTCAATTCTAGCCGGGAGTATTTTATTTTACTCCTGGCTAATTATCACTTCATAAAAAAACAAAAAAACCTAAGGTACTTTTACTCACCGCAACAGAAATCATATAAACAAAGGTTGCAATTGCCAACATACCTGCCCCTATCCTGATACTCTTAGTTTTGCCACGTTTTAAGGCAATACTTCCCAGTATGATATATAACAAAAGCGCCAGTACTTTTACTGTCAGCCAGTTGTCGACTAGTGGATATTGGCTTATTTGAATCGCTAAAATTATTGCACTGATTAACAACAATGAATCGATAATATGAGGAAGGATTTTCACCCATTTTTTTTGCAGCATGGGAGATTCAAACATCATCCAGGCATACCGCAACATAAATAATAAAATACTACTAGAAACTGTTATCAAGTGGATACTTTTAATCATCAAAACATATCCTAGGCAATATCATCACCTCCACCGGAACGAAATTGATAGCGTAAATAATCTACAAAACAATGGCAAGCATCATTGACCGTAAACACACCTGCCAATCTATCTTCTTTCATCACCAATGCAGATCCAATGTGATAATTCGCCATATGGGAAACAACATTATCTAAAGGCTCATCCATATCAACTTTATACACATTTAAAATACAAACATCTTTGACAATCTGCTTGCATTCCCCCTTAGTTTCTTTTGCTTGCTTAATGTCGTGCGCTGAAATGACCCCTGTCAACTTTCCATCTTGCTTTACCGGTAAATGATTAATTTCATGCTCAAGCATCATTTTTTCTGCAGCTAGCAATGTTTCATTAATATCTATCCAATAAGGAAAAGCCGTCATGACTGATTTTATGGTGGGAATTCGATTCATATATACCTCTCACTATTAAACAAATATAGATCCTCCACGAAATTAAATCCATGTAATATTGTTATTATTTCTATTTAATCAGACAATTACAATCTTCTCCTCACAATAAATATTAATTTAAATAATAATAAATTAGTTTAGCTTATATCCTAATTCTGCCATATTTTTTGCATGTTACGTTTATAAATATTTTTATCTAACAAGGACCGTTAAATATGCATTTCGATTCAGTTCGTAATTATTATGAAAAGCTCGTATGTGAACGAGTTGCCCAAGTTGTCGGGCGTAAGAGTGTTGACAATGACTATCTTGAAGATGTTGCCTGTGTCACATTAAATCATTTACCACCACGATACATACGTCATGAAGTTGATATGATATTTTATTTATCGCCTATTGAACGAGATGAAATGGTACAAAAGGTAGATAACGCCATTGTCGATGCAATGTCCTTCATCAAAGAGAATAAAAAACGTAAAAAATGATTCAAATAACGAGTACCAGATTCATTATAGAAACAATCTCTGGCTGTTAAGGTGACAATACTCGATTTGCCCGTTCAATAATGGCTTCATTAACTGTCCTTAACTCCAAATCAGTCTCAACCAAAACATTGGATTTTTTTGCCAATTGCTTTGCTTGTTTGAAATCTCCTTGCTCAAATCGTATAACAGCCAAACGTTGCCACAACATAGGATCATTTGGTGAAATATTAATTCCACGCTCAATATAATTCGCTGCAGCGTCAAATTCTTTTGCATCAAATTTACGTTTAGATTTCATCAAAAGACCTCGAACAACTGGCGAAGATTGATACTTTTCCCTCGTTGGTGGCGGAATCGCAATTACCCGCTCATCATCCCCCATTCCTGGCAGTTTGTTTTCAATGACTTCTGGTTCAAGTATAGAATCTGTCTTTTTCGTTGAGGTACTACAACCCGCGATTAACACAATGAAAATAACTGCAATTAATTGATAGTGAAATTGGTTTTCTTTAATCGTCAACACATGATGCTCCATTTCTTCGCTTGGGAAGGTAACCGGAAATAAACGGTAGTACAATATCCGATGCGCAAATAATTTCACCTTTCTTATGCATAACAGCGTCCAGTTTTGCAAAGCTTACGCCCTCAGGAACAGGCATATTCAATGATCGAGCTGAAGTTCTAGCAATTAAATCCGTCCATATTCTTAATGCACCGCTTCCACCGGTCAAACCTATTGACTGATTATCATCATCACCCAACCAAACTACAGCCACTTTGTCTCCTGTGATACCAGCAAACCAACTATCTTTGTAGCTGTTTGTCGTGCCTGTCTTGCCTGCCAGTTTAAAATTTTTACCTAATTTATTAGCCGCATATCGTGCAGTACCAGAATTTGCGACTTCTTCAAGTGATTTCAATAATAAATAAACCGTCTCTGCTTTTATTGTTTGTTGAACTTTAAGCGGATATTTGCTTAATGTCTCTCCATCAGCGGTAGTAACTGTATGGATCGCGCGTATGGGCGTTTGTATGCCTTGTTCTGCTAAAGTTTGATACATCTGTAAAACCTCTAACACTGACATACTACTTGCACCCAATAACATTGACGGATACATCGCCACTTCACGCTTTATACCAAGGTCTTTCAAGGTCTGCCCAACATTTTCCAGCCCCAGTTTCATCCCCAATCTTACAGTTGCTGCATTGTATGAATTGGCTAATGCACTAATCAACGAAACTTCACCATGGAATTTTTTATCATAATTATTGGGCGTCCAACTTCCGCCATTTTCCAATGCGATCCGAATAGGACTGTCTTGTAATAAACTAATTAGGTTATAGGTGTCTGGTTGTTTTAAAGCAGTTAAATAAACTGCAGGTTTTATCAATGAACCTACATGACGTCTAGCATCAAGAACGCGATTAAATCCTTGAGCACGAAAATTCCTACCACCAATCATTGCCCTCACAGAGGCTGAACCAGTATCACTCAGCATCGCTGCAACTTGTAATTTATTTTTTTTCAATCTAGTTTTTTTATCTAGTTTAGGCAATTGTGACTTGACTGCTTGTTCAAGCTGGTTCTGTTGCCATGGATCAATGGTTGTAAAAAGACGTAATCCTTCACTACTTAAATCATCAGGATGATAATCTTCTTGTAGCTGTCGCTTCACTAAATCAATAAAAGCTGGGTAACGTGTCATACCACTGGGTTTATTTTTACTAACACCTAAGGGTGACTGATCGTAACTCATCACATTTTCAAGCGTTGTTAAGCCCAGCTTTTCCTGCACTTTTAAAACGACGTGGCGTCGTTGCCTTGCTCGCGCCTCAAAACGACGGGGATCATAATAACTAGCCCCTTTAACCAATCCTACCAACAAGGCGATTTGACCTTGATTTAATGCTGCCAAAGGCACATCAAAATAAAACTGGGCTGCCAAACCAAAACCGTGAATAGCCCGATTCCCATCTTGACCTAGATATATTTCATTTAAATATGCTTCTAATATTTCATCCTTTTCATAGTGAAATTCCAGCAATAAAGCCATCAAAGCTTCATTAACTTTCCGATTAATAGTTTTTTCGCTGCTTAAAAAGAAGTTTTTAACTAATTGTTGCGTTAAGGTGCTACCACCTTGTACTCTTCCCCCTGCACGAATATTCGCAACCAATGCACGTAGAATGGATAAAGGTGCGACACCGTAATGTCGATAGAAATCTCGGTCTTCCACCGCTAACAATGTTTCGATTAAACTATCGGGAACATCCTGCAATCTCACTAGAATCCGGTCTTCTTTCTTTTTTGGATAGATACCACCAACAAATAAGGGTTCCAGCCGCCATAGATCTAACGCTTCACCACTATCCACGTTCCAAATACTGTGAATTTTATTTTGTTTAAATTTTACTTCGAGAAAAATGGCCGATTGATTTTCGTCCCAAAACTGAAATGGCCGTGTATGAATATAAACACTTTTCCTTTTAGTATAATAACTACCCTGTTTCAGGCTTTCATTGTTGGTATAACGCAATAATTTCAGCTCATAGATTAATTGTTCGCGGCTGAGCGTTTTACCTGTGTATAATTCAAGTGGACGTGCAAATACCCGCGACGGCACTTGCCAACGCTTACCTTCAAATTGTTCCTGAACACGTTCATTAAGCGTATAAAGATAAACGGCAAAAACTAATACCAATAACACCAATATTTTGAAAATTAATCCTGAGGACTTACGAATTCGTTTGTTCTTGAGAAAAAATACAGCCAACGATTTTACCTTATTAATAAGTCTATTATGATATGAACGATTTATATTCCAAAAAATTCTAACCTACGATAAGATTCTACCTGAATATCGATAACATTTAAGGATTTGATTCATGACTCAATTTAAAAATACATTCATTTTACTGCTCGGACTGATGGTTTTCTGTTCATTTTCAACGGCAATTGCCGAAGATTCAAATCCACGAGTGCGAATCAGTACGACTTCCGGCGATATCGTGCTTGAATTAAATGCAGCACTCGCACCAAAATCTGTTGATAATTTTTTAAGCTATGTGAAAGATGGATTTTATAATGGCACCATATTTCATCGAGTCATTTCTAATTTCATGATCCAAGGTGGTGGATTTACCAAGGATTTTCAAAAAAAATCAACCAAAGCACCGGTTCAGAATGAAGCAGATAATGGCCTTCAAAATACACGAGGTAGTATTGCAATGGCGCGTACCAGCGATCCCCATTCTGCAACAGCCCAATTCTTTATCAATGTTGTTGACAATCATTTTCTCAACCATCGCTCAAAAACATCTCGCGGTTGGGGTTATGCAGTATTTGGTAAAGTGATAGAAGGAATGGATGTAGTCGATAAAATCCGCAAAGAGAAAACCAAATCAGGTGGTCCATTTCCCAAAGATGTACCTCAAAACACCGTTGAAATTAAGTCTGTTACACTAGAAGCGACTAATTAAGCCTATTGATGACAAAAAAAAAGCCCGGTGTTAAAACCAGGCTTTTTTTAAAACAAGAAATTATTTTAAAAATTCACATTAAGTCCAATACTCGCGTTATTAGCGATGTAGCTTAATTCCATACCGATGGTCCCAGCTTGAAACATACGGCGATATTTTGGTTTAAGCATATGTGCGACACCATAATGTAGAAGTGCTGTCCCGATAAAATATGCATTAACCGTTTGTGCTGAAGGGCATTTACCCATAACTGGATTCGTTTCGTAATAAGCACCCGAACTACATTTACTTGCGATATCTAAGGTCTGCCCCCAATCCGCTAAATGTGTAGTGAGGTATGCGACTTCCCAATAAGTATCTTTTTTAGACCAGGCATTAGCAGTTGGCGATAAGAAAAATAATGTTAAAAAAAGGACTAGAACATAAGTCGAACGCGTGATCATTTTTAATTCTCATATTGTTGTGTCTTCTTGCTGTTAAATACGTCCAAAAATGACCATATATTAGGCGACTAAATGGCAACCAGGTCACAAAAAACTCGAACTATGGGTAATATGAGATAGGGTTCACAGTTTCTAGACAAACCCTATTGACGAAGTGTATCCTATTGTTTTTACTTAATAATATATGGAAATACTCATATCAACCCTAATTTATATAGGTTATACATCTTCGAATATCGAATGAGTTACGTGGAATGGGCGTTGCATCATCCGAAGCTTTCAAGATGAATTGCTTTAAATCGAATTAGCGGGAATTTTCCATGCAATTGTGCAGTCCTACTAAACAGCTGCTGGGGAAGAAAGCTTTAATGGTCAGCGTCATCACAAATCTAAGGTCAAATAATGAATATCAGCGTTAAATACCGTTTTGGTTTTCTTCTAGTCATGCTTTTAACGTTTACTAGTTTCAATATTCAGGCGGAAAAAGCCCTGGATGCAATAATTAGTAAAGTTAAAATTAGTCAAAAAATGCTAATAAAGAAAAACTATACCGCCAGTATCACTGTAAGAAATACCGGCGCTTCAACATGGACTCGAGCTAATGGCTTTGGACTTGCTGCTACATCAAAAACCAATGGGCTTTGGAATATACCTCGTACACAACTTGAACCCAATGAACGTATAAAACCTGGTGATACCAAAGTCTTTAAGATCAATGTTCAAGCACTTTCACGAACAGGCATCTATTCTCTTCAATTTGAAATGCAAAAAAGTGGGAAATCGTTTGGTGAAAAAAGTAAAACGCAGAATATTGTTGTTGAAACCCGAACAAACCGAGTTAAATTTATATCACAATTACTGCCAAATACCATGGCAGCCGACGAAAGCTATTCCATCGTAGTTCAATTCAAAAACAATGGTACGTCTACTTGGACACGAGATGCAGGTTATAAACTCCGCCTAATCTCCAAAAAGAAAGTCTGGAATATTTCAAGAGTGAAAATGAGCAAAGGTGATATCGTAACACCTGGAGACATTGCCACTTTTCGTTTCAAATTGAAAGCACCCAGCAAGATGGGTACATATCCTATTCAATGGCGTATGCAAAGAGGGAGAGTCTATTTTGGGGAAACGACACCTGTTCAAAATATTACGATTACTAAAAGCAAAGTTAAAAAAGGGGCAGAATTTGTCTATCAGAATGTGCCCGGACTAAATAAATCAGGAAAACTATATGCTATTTTAAATGCAGGTGAAGTTTACCCAGTCACGCTAACATTTAAAAATACAAGTGAAAAAACCTGGCGCCAAGGTTTAATGGCGCTAAATGCTCAAAAACCCGAAAATAACATGACATGGTCGGTCGATCGAGTGGAATTTCGTAAGAACGAAAGCGTCAAGCCTGGTGGTATCAAAACATTCAACTTTAAGATTATTACCCCGTTAGAACCTGGCATTTATAACTTCCAATGGCAAATGGTTGAAGGTTTCAATAACTGGATTGGGGCAAAAAGTGAAAATATTGCGATAACGGTAAAATGATAATTTTACGACCTTAGCATGTTTCTCTTTTATCGATACTTCTACAATTAATTAAAAACCTAATGGAAATGCTAGACAGCGGATGATTTTTCAGCTTTAATTATAAACGGTCCATTGTACATTATCTAGGGTTCACTAGTCACATCCTCTACTTGTGTTCTTCTGTAATTTGCCTTGATTAATTTGCAATATTTTTATTTTTTATATTAACGGGGTATTTTAAATGAGTACAGGTACAGTTAAATGGTTTAATGAATCTAAAGGATTTGGCTTTATTACACCTTCAGATGGTAGCGCAGATGTATTTGTTCACTATTCATCAATTAAAAGTGACGGCTTTCGCTCTCTAAATGAAGGTCAATCAGTTAGCTTTAAAGTCGAAAATGGTCCTAAAGGTCCTCAAGCTGCGGATGTGAACGTTAGCGCATAAGAAAACATAAATTATGTTTTTTACAAAAAGCCTGCTGGAATAATCCTGCAGGTTTTTTTATTCCCCTCACTCATTAATTAAATAGTTCATTTCCACACAACATATTAGATGATTTATTCTAAAATAATTCATATTGAGCTTGAATGACAGACTCCATAGTACCACCTAAAGCGGATAGTATTGCATCAGCAACTGGCTTTAACTGTTTTTCAATATAATGTTCATAATTCAATGAGGATGTTTGACATTCCAATGTCTCAGGACCATTTAACGTTATGACATATTCAATCCAACTGGTATTTTTATAACGAGATGGCAATTTATTGTTTATAAAATGTTGTTCTGCCTTTATTGCAGCTTGGGCATGAGGTGGTATATTCTTCTGATAATCTGAAAGATTTTGCCTCAACCTTTTTCGATAAACAAGATTGTTGTCATAATTTCCTGCTTTTAATTCTGATACAAATCCTCGAATATAAGCATCGTAAGCTTGATCGTTAAAAACGCGTTTATATAATTCTTGCTGAAAATCTTTTGCTAACTGGGTCCAATCGGTTCTAACCGCTTCTAATCCTTTAAATATAATTTCATTTATGCCTTTTTCATCCTCCACCATACCAGCATAACGTTTTTTACTCCCCTTTTCAGAACCACGAACCGTTGGCATAAAGAATTTTACAAAATGAGTTTCATACTCCATTTCCAAATAAGACACCAATCCATATTCTTTTAGCAATAACTCTTCCCAGTATTGATTAATTGAAAAAACCAACTCTTCACCAATGATTTTAGCATCCGAATTAGAGTAACTACTTCCTAAAGTTACAAAAACGGAATCGGTATCACCGTATATGACTGAGTAGCCAGCGCTCTCAATTATTTTAACTGTTTTTAAAATTACATCATGGCTGCGCTTAGTAATTGAACTTGTTAATCGGGAATCATGAATACGACACCCCGGTGTTCCTAATACTCCGTAAAACGAATTCATAATGATTTTTATTGCCTGCGATAAGGCTTTATTGTTAGCTCGCTTAGCGAGGTCTCTAGCCATCCATAAGTTTTCAATAATATCTGGTAAAATATTCTCTTTTTTAGAAAAACTTGCACCATCATAACCCGGAACTATACTCTCTTTATCTTCATTTAACGCAGCGATGCGTGCATAGGGATCAACCTTAAATGTGCGAATAATACTGGGATACAAGCTTTTATAATCCAACACCAACACACTAGGATGCATCCCAGGAACAGAGTCCATAACATATCCACCTGGTGCACTCAGTTGGCCTTCATAATCACCAATATTTGGTGCAACATAACCTTTTCGATGTAATCGAGGTAAATATAAATTATCGAATGCAGCAACTGAACCCCCCACTCTATCCATTTCCAGACCAGTGAGTCTAGCGCGTTCAATTGAAAATTTAATGAGGTCTGTATGCTGGAAAATATCCCAAACTAACTGGCAGTCTTCCAAATTGTAAGCCGCTAAAGCAAACTTATCTTCATGAAACTGGCGTCTTATTTCTTTCGCTTTGTATAGTGGATCATGATTATTTTTATTATGTATTAACTTACCTCTACCCAATAATTCATGGCCCACAGATTCCAAAGAAAAACTTGGAAAGGAATAAGTTGCACTTTTTAAGGTATCAATTCCATCTAAAACGACTCTTCCTGGAATATGTAGAAAATAACGATCGTTAGTGTTTTTCTGTTGTCGCCACAAAATACTTGAGTTCTGCCTACCAATTGTCAACGGAATTTTTAATTCATCTGCCTTTTTTTGTAAAAAACGAAAATCGAAGTTTATGACATTCCAACCTATAAATACATCAGGGTCTAATTGCTCAACCCATTCTAGAAAACGGTGAATCAATAACGATTCACTCGTTAGATACTCTATCGCATTTTTTTCATCAAACCAGGTTTCATCGTTGCAAAGCATTAACACTCGACGAATATTATTTGTAACAAAAGCAATTGAGTATAATTGATTAGTCGCATAATCAGTTTCTATATCAAAAGACATGACGTTAAAATCAGGTTGATATACTGCAGGTGTGATTCGAGGATTTACAATAACAGTAGAAGATTCATCGATATGAATGATAACCGGTCCCGTTATAAAACGCTCCGTTAAATATCGATCCGCTGGACGAATATCACACTCAAAACAGGATATATTATTCTTCTGAAGAATATCTCTTGCACGATAAAACTGTTGCTGAGATTTAAAATAAACACCAGAAATGGATTCTGACTCAAAAGTCTTTAATTCGAGCGCTTTTAATTCGACATTCGATAAACCACTTAATAGTGAGCTTGCCCGACTTTCAGACTGTTGACCAATAAAAAAAAGAACCTTTTGGCCACTGACAATAACTTTTAATGGCCCATAATCACTACTAAACCAAAATTCTAGTTGAACTCCGTTATCAGTATCAAATGATTGACGTGTTAAGAGAAACGCTTTTATCAAAATTTTAAAGCTAATAAAATCGTTAAAAGACAACTAATTTTCAATTTGTTAAATTTAATAACCCGTATTCCATAATACTTGTTTTAATAGACTATCTGTTGTACTTAAACGCTCAGCTAATGCCTGAGACATTTTATAAATAATATTAAAACCAATATCTGGATTATCAAAAATGAACTTTCTTAATTCATTGCCATCAATTCTAATAATCTCAATTTCACCTACGGAGCGTACCGTTGCGGAATGATGGCCACTACACAACCAGCCAATTTCACCAAAAATATCTTTGTCTAATTTTGATAAAGAAACTTCATTACTCGTTACCGATGAGTCATTACTAACAATTTCAACACTACCTTTACTTAATGCAAATATATCAGATGGACCTGGTTGATGCTCAGATATCAATATTTCACCATCATCCAATTCCATTTTAGTTGAGAAAAGCGAAATTTTGCCTAATACTTCATCACCTAAACCTTTAAATACACTGACATTACCAAGTTCAACAATCATCTAATACTCCAACATATCGATTTTTACCATCTTATTATTTACCTTTTCTATCTATCAGACAATAACTTTAGTTTAAATCTATTAAATTAGCTATTTTTGTTAAAATATTTAGAACGATTTAAAATTAAAGTTTAGGAAAATCAGGAATCGTAAAATAAAATATTGCTCCTTGCCCGGGTTGGCTTTCTGCCCATATTTTTCCGTTGTGACGTTGAATAACACGTGCTGCTGTTGCCAGGCCAATTCCTGTTCCTTTATATTCAGCATCAGCGACCAGCCGTTGAAATGGCTGAAAAAGTTTTTTGTAGTATGCCATATCAAAGCCAATACCATTGTCCTTAACAAAAAATACTTTTTCTTCGTTAACAATATTGACACCGAATTCGATTTTTATACATTCGTTTTTACTACTATATTTCCAAGCATTAAAAACCAAATTATCAACAAGTAGCTGCATCAAACACTCATCAGCATATACGACTAAATCATCTTGAATTCTTATATCTGAATTAGTGTCATCAGGGCCTGGCTCTAACTCTGCAAGACTAAGCTTAACAAGGTTTGTCAAATTCACTTTGTCTTTTAAAAATGTTCCTCGATTCACTCGGGATAAGTTCAAAATATCATCAATTAATCTATCCATACGCTCCGTGGCGTTACAAATTCTCTGAAATGTTTCAACTCCTTTTTTGTCTAAAACATTCACATATTTTTCTTGTAGTATATGACTAAACCCCTCAATGGAACGTAAAGGGCTTCGAAGGTCATGAGAAACAGAATAAGCGAATGCCTCCAGCTCTTTATTAATCACTTCCAATTCATTGGTACGTTTTAATACTAAATCTTCTAGATCATCACGATGCGCCGATAATTCTTTATTGATTTTTTTTAGATCATGTTGGGATGCCAACAAATTATCGGTCATGTTATTAAACGTACATGCCAGCGCACCAATTTCATCTGTACTATTAAGCATTGCCCGATGTGTTAAATCACCCTGATCAATACGTCGGGCAACACTAGTAAGCGTTAATAGTGGTTTGCTAATAATATTAGTTAGCACGTATGATACCAATATTACAATGAATAAAACGCCAGAAATTACAATTAGCAAATAACTAATAAAATCTGTTATAGGAGAAAATGCTTCTGTTTTATCAATTTTAACAACCAGCCCCCAACCCGTTCTATTAATGTAACGAGTTGAGGCCAAAACATTCTGATTACGATAATCTCTTGCTTCTGTATAAACTTGGGATTTATTTAAAATAGCATTAACAATGGGGGTGTTTTTATTGGTAAAGGGAATATGTCGACGTAATGCAGCAAATTTATCAAATCGCAATGGTGCAAGAAAATCAATATTTTTCGTTACTTGATTTTTTCGTCCTAAAACAGTCTCACCCGTTTGTCCTAAACCAGAATAATCATTCAAGGATGAAATCATATTATTGACATCTGACTCAATAAGTATCATACCAATGACTTCTTCATTTATAGTCAGCGGGCCTGCCAAATATATTTTTAACTGGTTCTCAGAATCAAGAAAGAAATACTCAGCTGTATTTCGTTTTAAACTTTCTTTAAAAAAATCGTATGAGTTATAATTATGTCCTACTCGCTGAGGCTGAGAAGAAGTCAGTATATTACCGTCGATATCGAGAATGGAAATTATTTCAAAACTACTGACGGAACGGAGTGCATCATCGATATCTCGGCTAATTTTATCTAAATGTTGGTGATCACTTGTTTTTAAATAATTATTTAAGCCTATACGAAGTTGAGTTCGACTAGATACAAGGCGCACTCTTTCCAGGTTTTGTTCAACCATATCTTCAATACGATGTTGCTGAATAGCAGATACCGAACGCAAGTGTTCTAAAACTTCTTTTTCTAAAACACTTTTGGTGTAATTGTAGTAAATGACGCTAATAAAGGTAAGTAACAAAAGTGAAAAAACAAGATAAGTTAGGCCAAGTTTAGTACGTATTTTCATAAATAGTTTTACTATTGCTAGGTTTTACAACTTATCGCATGTAAGCATATCCATCTTCTATTTGTAACCGAACTATTTCTGCGTCAGCCATAGGTATCATTTGAACAAACCCGTGTATGTCATTTGGCTCATAATTCATCACTTTTGCCGCCATTTTGCACATACGAAATTCAATGGTACTACCAATAGTCAGGCTATTTGCTCGCTGCATTCGTTCTTTATACTTAGCATAGTTATCAATAGCAAAAAATGGAATTGAATCACCATGGATAACAATGATAATTGAGCTTTCAAAAACATCAGAATCGTACATTTTAAAAAGTAAACTTGCTCTATCTAAAATATTATCTAATTCTTTAAGGTTTGCTGTCGTTAAATCATAAAGTAATTTTTGTGGTTTATAGTGTATTTCAATAGATTTTGCATGTTCAAAAGGTGCGTCGTTTTTTTCAGCTGCCATGCTAAAAGAACAAAATACAAGCAAAAAATAAAAGAAAAAACTGATGACTTTGGTTATTTTCATATACTTGTCTAACCACCCCTATAAAAGATGTATCCAAATTTAATATCAATTATGACTATTCGTCATTTTCAATATATTGAGACTAACACAATGGATGCGCAAATAAAGAAGCCTGTTTTCAGTGTTATTTCCTTGTTGATAATTACCGTTTTTTTTGTCTGTTATTTCGGGGGTTTAATGTTGTTTTTTTCACCGACTTAGATTTTGGCTTTGGTTTTCGTTTTCCTTTATCCCGCACTGACTCCTGATTATCTTTTTTTGTAGTAACTCGTCTTGATTTAGTCGATTTATCTTTTGTCAGTGTCTTTTTAACTTGAGCTGTATGTTTTTGTTTAGGCTTCTTAGGCTTTTTTAGTTTTTTCGGTTTCAATTTCATCACTGGTACTTCATGTTTGGGCTCATAACCCACAACAAATTCCCGTGGAATTAATTTTTCAATTAAGGTTTCAATTTCAGCTAATACATCTGCTTCATCAGCAGAAACCAAAGATAACGCAACCCCTTTTTTTCCAGCGCGTCCCGTTCGTCCAATTCGATGCACATAGTTTTCTGCAACATCGGGCATGTCAAAGTTCACAACATGTGGCAAATCAGAAATATCAATTCCACGAGCGGCTAAGTCTGTGGCAACAAGGACTTTTACATTTCCTTGTTTAAAATCTGCCAAGGCACGTGTTCTTGCCCCTTGACTTTTATTGCCATGAATGGGGGCAGCTGTGATGCCACATTCTATCAAATGAGTAGTTAATTGATTCGCACCGCGTTTGGTACGTGCAAAGACAAGCACTTGCTCCCAATTGTTCTCTTGGATTAAATGAACCAAAAGGTTTTTCTTTCGTCGCTTATCGACTGGGTGCAATAGTTGCTCAATTGATTGCGTCGTTGAATTACGTGGATTAACATCAATTTCCACGGGTTTGTATAAAAAACTTTTTGCAAGCGTCCGAATCTCATCTGAAAACGTGGCTGAAAACATTAGACTCTGACGTTTTTTAGGTAAATATCCCAGTATTTTGCGAATGTCATTGATAAAACCCATATCCAACATTCTATCAGCTTCATCTAACACCAATATCTCAACTTCATTTAAGCGCAAAGCATTTTGATTGTGTAAATCAATCAAACGTCCTGGGGTGGCAACCAAAATGTCCACACCTCGTCGTAGTTTCATCATTTGGGGGTTTATTTTAACGCCGCCAAAAACCACAGCCGATTTTAAAGTTATATGACGACTGTATTGTTTAACACTTTCCTCAACCTGAGCAGCCAATTCTCGAGTAGGGACCAGTATTAACGCACGCACTGAATTTGCTTTAGCTGATTGACCTTCAATTAATCGGTGAAGTATAGGTAAAGTAAAACCCGCTGTTTTGCCGCTTCCTGTTTGGGCAGCGGCCATAACATCTTTTTGTTCAATTATTGGTGGTATAGCCTTAACTTGTATTGGCGTAGGTTTATCATAACCTTTATCAAGCAACGCTTTAAGAATGGGTTTGGTTAAACCTAAAGAAGTAAAAATCATAGTTACGGCTCATAAAACAAAGTTGCGTATTTTAACATAAAAAAATGATTCGTATTAAAGCAACAGAAGATAGGTAGGTTTTGAATAATTAACCAATATATCCATCTATTTAAAAACAACAACTTACAAAAATTGAGTCAAAGAAAAATGCTGAAAAGTTGATTCATCCATTAATATTAAAATTTTCTGGTAATGCAATTAGACCTGGATATTGGTGTAATATATCTTGACAATACTGAAACTTTTATGAGTTTATCGCTCTTCCTTCAATTATTCTTTGGATAAGAGCAAGGGTTTTCACAAATATAATTAAATATCAAAAAGGCTTCTGAAAACGTGTCAATTTAGACTTACTGTATTCGGCTCGATTCTGAAAAGCTTCATCCAACTTTTTGCTATTTGTCATGAGGGTCTTATATTCTTCTGATCCTTCATTTAAAATATCATCTTGATTAAAACTTTTTAGAAAAGTCAGATACTGGCCCACTTTGCGATATTCTTCAAAGTATAGATTCAGCATACCCAAAAGAAATCCTGCTCGAATACATGGTTCATTATTAAGATAAGGAAATATTTCTTCTAGTCGGAAAGCCGCTTCTTTTAAAAGCTTTTGTGCCTCCCCTGGTTGATTATTAGCCATCAGTAATTCTGCTTTAAACATTTGATAAAAAATCGATTTACGGGCAGTATTATAATTCCTTCGTCTAATATCCTTTACTTCTTCTACTTTAAATATTGCATCATTAGTCATAATTGCTAAATCATATGATATAAGTGCCTGTTTTAGATTACGGTTTTCATCAAAAAAACCCGTTAAATTTGTCTCCACTAATTTTTTTCTTTCAGAAGTGCTTTTCATCCATTGTTCAACAATCGCTTCTTTATTAAATGGTGCTTTCAATTGATTTTTTTTCCCGGACTCCTTCTCAAAATCAATCTCATAACTTGAAGCAAAATAACAGCTAGGACAAACCGTAACTCGAATTAAATTATAATCACAAAAATCTCGCCCAGGAATGGCTTCTACGTAACTTGGAACTTCAAATATGTTTGCTTTGGTTAACATAGAGCGACTTTGTAAAACCAAAAATGGAATTCGCTTTTGAGAACACATGCGACAACTAACCGATACTACACGTAATGAATTTTTACAGACTGGAATACTAGCGTCTTCTTTAATCTCTTTAGTATTCTTGCGTAGTTGAATTAATTGCACTACACCCTGATTCACTTTAACGGCATTGTTAAATTTAATTTTTACGTAAAACACTGTTGGATCAGATTTTTTATGCGTATACGACTCAATGGTCGATTTAATTGGCTTAAAGGCAGAAACTTGACCATCTCCATGATTTTCATATAATCTTAGAATAGCGGCCTGGAATGGTCTGACACTGAAAGTAACTCGAGCAACGCAAGAAATCATAGACAATTCACTAAGAATAACTTTTTCTTTTTTTGATCCGACTTTTAATTCCGCAATAAATCGTTCGTCTTTTTCTTCTTTGGTCATCTCATACCTTGTTGTACAAATAAAATCTAATTTCGAAATCGTATGCCAAGAATTACATGATCTCTTTATATCTCAATTACCAATTCATGCCAAAGTAATTAGTTATATAGCCTTTGTCACTAGCCATCCTTAGAAATAATGGCTAATGCATTTACTATTTCATCCTCACAGCCTTGTAATTTCGAGGGCTCTTCTATTCTCCAATGTGCTATCACGCAATTATCAAACCAGACAGAATACTGCTCGTTGGCGGCATTACCTCAGACAGTAATAACGACATCCGGCCTCATCCTTTCTAACGCGCTCCAGAATTGGACCCTTAAACCTTCGGTAGAAATACCTTTTTCTTGAAGATATTTGATAGATAAAGGATATACTTCATCAACTGCCAGGTCACCAGCGCTGTAAGTCATAAACAATAAGCAAATAACAAGAAACCTAATATTCTTAAAACGCAAAATGCTGCTTTATTTCAATCCACCAAATGTGACTCATAAGACGCTAGTTACATATTTACTTAGATGCAATGTGTATACTAATTCACAGAAATAAACCTAAAAATAATACTTAATCCAGCATTGGATTTAGAATAAACCGTAGATTTCGCTTATCCAGGAAAAATCACTTAGATTAAACCTACAAAATTTCTCTATGGTATTGAATTAATTAAGTATTGCCAAATCAGGAATATTGAATTTACTAAAGTAAACAGCTGTTATATCCGATACCTTTTGTCATATTCAGGGAACAATAAGATAAGTGACGAAACCAGATTCTAACGATAGTGTTTTAATATTAGATCAAGATAGTAATAGCCAAGCGTTATTTGAGTCTTTTTTTAAACGTGTAGGATTTGACCCAATATACGTAGATAATGATGAAAGTGCTGTAACTGAAATACAAAATAAACAATTTTCATTAATAATTGTTGATATCTTTTCAAAGGGTATGAATCAATTCGACACGTTAAAAAAGCTCAAAAAAGCAACTAACAATAAAAATAATACACCGATCGTTGTTATCACAGAAGAAAACAAAAAAGAAGTCGTCTCGGAATGTGTTGCATTAGGTGCTAAAGACTATCTCGCAAAACCAATTAACAAAAGTGTATTTGTTTCACGCATCAGTAGGCTCATCACTCTTAAAACACAAAAACCTAAAGTAAAAAGCAATGCGACGAAGGATGAGACTAAGGAGGAACAAGATACAAATTCACCTACAGATGAAACTCCGAAAGAAAACAACCTTGTTGAAGATCTAATATATAAATTAAAAAATGACAAACTTGATTTTTCAACCATGCCTCAGTTAGGTTACAAAATTATAGAATTATTAAAAAATGATAATACACCATTAAAAAAAGTGAATGAACTCATTGAAAAAGACCCGGGTATATTTTCCAGGATTCTTAAATCAGCTAATTCAGCCGTGTATGCCGCTGGAAGACCTGTATATTCACCAAAAGATGCCATTATGCGTATTGGAATTAAGCGAACCATTAATTATGTTTTACTCATTAGTAGCGCAAGACTTTTTTCACATCCGGATCCAACATATTCAACAATGTTAAAAAGTGTATTGGAGCATTCAATTTGCACTGCCATATGCGCAAGGGAAATATCAACTGAAGTTAATTATCCTAATCCAGAAAATCTTTTTGCCTTCGGATTATTACATGACATTGGAAAAGTTCTATTATTACGCATTCTTAATCAACTATCCAAGCAAAGAGATTTAAGCGATCCAGAAATGTTAACTAATGTCTTGGCTCAATTACACACAAAATTTGGTGCTTCTTTAATGAAAAAATGGAACTTCCCAGCCGATTTTCATGAAGCCGTTTTATGTCATCATGAAAAACCCAATATTTCTAAACATGCTAAACCGACAGTGATTACCGCCTTAGCAAATACGATTGCCAAGGAAATCGATAACGAAACAATCAAAGATAATACAAAAATAATCTTGATGCTACCACACAATAAACTCATTGGTTATCGTCCCAAAAACTTTGACGATTTAGTTAAAAAAGTAACAAAAGAAAAACAAACACTCACCGCTTTGCTAGATTAATATCAGAAACTCTCTAGTAAAATACTGCCAACCAAATTGTTTCAGTATCAGGATCAGTCCATTTTACTTTATGTTTCTTATGTGCTGGAATATTAATATAATCGCCAGGTTTTAAGTTAACTGTTGATTCGTCAGAAAATAACAATATTGCTTCACCCTTTAATACAATTATCCATTCATTATCTTTCTGGTTATACCAGCCTTCTTCTGGTGAGATATGTCCCTTTGATATAATACGTTCAATTTTTATAGACTCACTATCCAGGAGCTTGTCAAATACTTCTGCCTGTAAATTTTCAGGAATTTCATTAAAAATATTGTTCATATCTACCAGCTCTAAAAAGAAAATGAAGTTACTTGTGATACAACTTATAGAGCAAATTTTCTCAAATTCCAAATATTCAAGCCTATTAAACTCATTACCGTTTTATATAATCTCGATATAATTATAGCCCTGGGGGAGCTGGACCAAAGGGAGGATCATTCCAAGTAATAGGTGCCGAGGTAAACAAGGATTGTGTTGCGGCGGCGGATCCACTCGTAATATTTTCATATTGCTGAAACGAATAAATACCTTGAGCTGCCCCCATACCACCACCCATTCCCATACCAGCTATTCCACATCCGGGGCAGACCTGACCAATCCATATAACCTGTACTTCGTCACCAGTATTCCATGCAACAGAGCCACCCGGTGGAGAGGTATTGCCCCCCATTCCTCCCATAGGGTTTCCGGTCTGTCCGCCAGGTGGCTGCGGAAACGGGCCAGGCTGGGGATTGGGCAAAATACCATCTGGTGGTGCGCCAGCCCCATCAGCGGGGTTGACAAGCGTACCTCCACCCATTCCCATACCGCCACCCATACCACCATTGTTTGGTGGAGGCAGATTAGCGCTTCCCGCCGAAACATAATTTCCTTTTGCTCTTCTTAACACAAATAGATGATCATCGCGTCCGCCACCGTTACCTGTAGATATCACAGCAGAGTTGCTGGTAAGTGCTTCAATACCATAATATCTACCCGTTACAGAACCTTGGTTGTCAGTTCTTTGTTGAAGTACAAAGGTATAGTCATTAGTAACGTTTTGTGGGGAGGTGTCGACAACATGGAAATCGATACTTACCGACGGTTGATTCGGATCCACCGCCCAACCGGAATCAACATAATATGAATAATCAAAACTCGATGAATTTACACCCGTCTGACTAATACTCATTTGTGTGGATACGCCGCTATTTCGTGTATTCATATTATTAATGGTAATATCATCCACGTTATTCGGATTGAGTGGTGGAACAATGCCTGGCGTTATCGTGGGATCATCTGGATCAGCCGCTGGTATTGGTAACCTATCGATATTAGTTGCATTAACAAACGCCTCATTTTTCCACTGACCATTGTTAGAGTTATCCTCGACAATTACTTGGATATAAGCATCACCCGTTGAGTTTTGGGTAATGATTCGCTGCAGCATATTATCACTCGTCACATTATCCACACAGGTATAACCTGCGGGACAGCCAGCGCTAATATTTCCACCCTGGTTGCTCCAAGCATCAAATGGAACTGGAGGTGCTGCCAAGGCTGGAGTAAAAGTTAGCATAGTCGATAAAAGAGCAAACATTTTGCTAACGTATGCAATTGAATACTCTTTAATTTTTATTCCATGTTCATCCATCGACATGGTATCTACCTCAAATACTGCTTTGTACATAAACGGATTAATTACCTAGTGGAAGCTTAATGCTATCGAAGAGAGCTGTGTAGAAATACTAAAAAGATGTTTTGTCCGTTATAAACACTTTAAACGGCGACCTATGCGGCAGAGCTCTTAAAATGTGAATCAAATGATCCGCTTGATTTAAAGCTTGGAGACAGGATTATTGTATGGCATTTCTTTTTTAAAAGAGTATTTCCGACTATTTCAATAAACTATTCAACTAAATTTTCTCTTTAGATAATCAAATAATATACGCTAATTATATCATTAATAAAGACAGTATTTAATACATTTTGGTTCATATAAAGTTTAATTTTTATAATGATTTACAGGTGAAGAGATATGAAAATTTACTAAACATTAAGAATAATAATTAATTTCATTTTTGTTGAAATAACATGAATGCAACCGCATTGATAAAAGATAATTGAATTACTTAAAACTGTATTAAAGACTCATTCGCTTATAACAAGCATAAATTTATTTTTAAGAAACCGATTTAAAGTCTACCCGTATAATATTCGGAAAAACTAAACGTACATTCATGCTAAATTAGAATGGTATAAGTTGAATTGAGATGCAGTTCCCACCTAAACCATTTTAATCACCGTCTTTATGAGCCATACTCCGTACACGTCTAACAATTAAAAAGACAAATGCAACGACGAATGGGATGGCAATACCAGTGGCAAGCTCAGCATCAAACTTTACACCTGCGGCTTTAACAGATTTTAGTCCGTATGAAATTAAACCTAACAAATAATAACTAAGTACCACTATTGACAGCCCTTCTACAGTCTCTTGTAAGCGCAGTTGTAGGTGAGCACGTTTATCCATGGAATGCAGGAGATCACGACTTTGTTTTTCCATGGTAATTTCTACACGGGTACGTAATAAAGATAGAGCACGCTCTACCCTAATCGAGAGGGTTTCTAATTTATTGTTAACCAGAACACAAGTGCCCATCGCTGGAGATAGTCGCTGATCCATAAATTCTTCAAACATTTGCAAACCCTGAATTCGTTTTTCTCGTAATTCTGAAATACGCAGCTTAACGATGTCATAATACATTGATGAAGCATTAAATCTTTGACTGGTTTTGGCTGAAATACGTTCTATTTCTGCGGCCAAACGAGTTAACTCAGTCAATAGATATTGCTCATCTTCCAAACACTCAAGATTGAGGCTGCTTCCGGTTAATGTAGCTAACCGTTCATCAAAACGAGCTAACTGAGGAATATAATTACGCATCAAAGGTACAGTTAACATCGCTAACATACGATATGTTTCGATCTCAAGCAGACGTTTAATCAGACGACCCGCCTGTCTCCGACGTAACTCTACATTATGGATAAGGATACGACCAAATCCGTCAGCATGGATTTGATTATCAGTCCAAACAATTGCTCTACCTGCTGCCACCTCAGAACCAATTACCGTGTTTGATGAAAATAAAATTGATAGTTCTTTCAAGCTAGGTTTTACACTCTTTTTATCATCAAGTGCAACATGAGTGGCAGCAATAATTTCACCTGGGAGAGTCTCCAGCCATTCTTTGGGCACATGATTGATAGCAGGATCCACAAACGGTGAATCAAACGGCGCACTATGAAAAAATGTATATGTTGAATACTCAGTATGACGTTCCCAGTTTATTCGGAATACACCCAACATGGCACTAAAGTGATTAGCATGAAGCGTGGGTGGCACAACACCGTATCGTTCACACAATTGGGAAATAAGTTTACGCTCATTGTCTGCCTGATCATTATCACAAAGAAGCACGATATGTGATACTTTTGTGGGTGCCTCCAGTAATTCAACAGCGCCTGCATGAAGTTCATTGTGCAGTTTTAATCGCTGATCATGTTCATCTAATCCCAATAACTTCTTTTTCAATGAACTTCCTGACTCAGATAATGACTCGGATGAATTTATCTCACCGCTCATAAATGTTTTATTCCTTAACTATTGAATTTTACTATCAAACTTATTCTAAACACTCGCGATACCAAGCTTTTAACATGAAAAATTACTCAATCCATGCCCTTTAAATTGCTGCAATATCTAATTTCATTAATTCATATATTTTAATGACAAAATCTTGCGATTGTAACAGAAAACGTATTACAAACTTATGAAAAACTATAGATGAAAGTCTTATTTCAAGCTTGCAACCCACAAATGAAGTTTGTTTTGAAATTCGCATAAAATCCACTATCTTAACTAATAAATTTTAACCTGATGTTCGAAGATAGGAATAATCGAGGCGGTAAGTTGGCAGAATATCGCTAACACAATAAATACTATGGCTTATTCAATATGATTTTCAATTTGCCTGGTTTGGATTAAAATACCTTTAAAATCAAAGACTAAACTTAATTCAACCCGGCCTATTTCTTTGCTTTTTACGCCTAAGTTGAACGGCTTCAGCAATATGTTTCAATAAAGGGATTGTATCATTTAAGCTTAAACAAGCATCCGTAATACTTTGAGCATACCGAAGCTGAGTTGGATCTTGTAATTTCTGCCTTCCTTCCACCAAATGGCTTTCAATCATTACACCGTTTATGGCTGTTTCACCCTGAGCAATTTGTTTAGCAACATCTTTTCCCACCTCAATTTGTTTTTCAAATTGCTTTTGACTATTAGCATGACTAAAATCTATCATTATTCGTGGCGCTAAACCGTTTTTATTCAATATTTCTATTGCATCGGAGACATGTTGATTATCATAATTTGGCGTTTTTCCTCCACGTAAAATAACATGCGTATCAAGATTACCTTTCGTATAGTATATACTGGTTTTCCCCAAACTATTGGGAGAAAGAAATATATGCGGTTCAGCAGAGGCATATATCGCATCGCAAGCGACAGTTAAATTGCCATCTGTACCATTCTTAAATCCCACCGGACATGATAGACCTGACGCCAATTCCCTATGCACCTGACTCTCTGTTGTCCGAGCACCGATGGCGCCCCAACTAATTAAATCCGAATAATATTGCCCCGTAACAATATCTAAAAACTCTGTACCAGCAGGCATCCCTATTTCATTCAGTTTGATCAATAAATCCCGTGCAAGCCTAACCCCTTTATTAATATCAAAACTATCATCAAGATTAGGATCGTTTATTAAGCCTTTCCAACCAGTACGTGTACGCGGCTTTTCAAAATAAACACGCATAATGATAAGTAAGTCATCTTTATGTCTGTTTCTAACTGCTAAAAGCTTTTCTGCATACTCAAGCGCTGCTTTTTCATCATGAATTGAGCATGGACCCACAATAACAATCAGTCTGTCATCAACTGACGTTAAAATATTATGTATTTCTTGTCGAGTTTTCTCTACCAATAAGGCAATAGAATCACTTAAAGGAAGTTCGGAACAAACTTTTTCTGGAGGATCTACCGGTTTAATCTCTGAAATACGTAAATTTGTTGTGTTGTGTATCATATTTTGTAGCGTTCTCTCATATTTGTTAATGTGACATTATAACGCTTAGTCATCGGTTTTGTATTATGCACCTATTTATATACCCCTTAGGTATATCGAATATATTTAGCTTAAAAAAGAATCACAACAAGATCCTCAATATAAGACTAATACTTTAGACCAACTTTTCATGCGTACCAGAAATTTAGTGAATTGAACCACTGAAACCTGCGCCCATTATTTTGCAAGAGAGGCTTAAGTCCTAAACGTAAAGTATATTAATATTTTATATAGCGAAATTTAGAAAACGGTACAATTTTTGACTACTATACATTAAATTTAGCGCGAGTATTTATCAATATCGTACTTAAATTCTAAGAAATATTTTGCCTAGGGAATATCTGATTAAGTTAGATAGTGAGATTTTACGCGGTTAACGTTCGCTAGATGACTTAATCAGAGATTCCCTAGTGCTAATTACTCAAGTGGTATTATTGGTTTATGGAAACACTTACAATGGCCTGAATAATTTATTCATGTTGGGATAGTTAAAAAATAAAAAATTACACTAAAAATCGATTAGAAACCTAATATTTTCATGAAAAAAATAAAGTATGTTGCCCTATCGAAATCAGCATTCCAAGCTGACCAAAGGCTACTTTTTTCCATTTATAATCGACAAGAAACATTACTCTTTGAAAAAGGCACTGTACTCTCTAATACCCAGCTTAAAGAGATACTTAATTTGGCAGAGATTTATACCCCAAGCCAAGAATTAAAGTCTGCATTGAGTACGAATGAAGATAACGATGTAAATAAAGCAATTGATAAGTTAATGCGACCTCATCAGCGGTTGGACAATATTGAAAGAATTTTACAAAGTGTCTATGAACACCCCAGTAGTAAAACAGCATCATCTAAAATATTTGCATTAATCTCTCGCCTACAAAATATTTGTAAAAAAACGCCAAGTGCAGCGATTGCAAAAATTATTACCGATAACAATGATAATTATGCAGTAAGACATGCGGTGCATACTGCTATTTTATGTGAATTAGCTGCCATTCAGCTAAAATGGCCAACGACACAAAGGTATAATCTGATAGGTGCTGCGTTAACCATGAACCTCTCACTGGGATTTATGCAAGATGAACTACTTGACCAAGAACGTCCGCTTAACCAAACCCAACAACTGATTATTCACAATCACCCAATTGACTCCGTCAAGATGCTACAAGATATTGGAATCCAAAACTCTGAATGGTTAAGCTATGTAGAAAAACATCATGAAGCTGTTGATGGTTCTGGTTACCCCAAAGGGTGTCATCAAAATAATATTCCATTAGGCGCATTACTTGTCAATCTAAGTGACGTATATTGTGCCAAAGTATCAGGCAGAAATTATCGTGAAGCCATTTATGCAAACGTTGCCACAAGAGATATTTTTCTTGAAAAAGATAATACCGACAAAGATACTCTTATTGATATATTTGTAAAAACGCTAGGATTATACCCTCCTGGCTGTTACGTCAAATTGAAAAGCCAAGAATTTGGTATTGTTGTAAAACGTGGTAAACAAATAAATGCACCTTTAGTGCGATTAATTTCTGAAAATAGCAATAATCCGATTATATCAAATATTTTTCGACAAATTAATGATAAAGAATACGCCATTCAGGAAATTGTACCCATTGACGCCAGCAAATTTAAAATCAACTATAATGTGATTTGGGATTATTAATCTTTGATTTCTTTGTAAACTATAACGGCAAGAAGGTTAAGTGTCGACTAACATCACGTTAAAGCCCAAATTTGAATTTATATAATAAAGTTGCTTTTAAAACATCCAAATTCTCTTGTCCAATATTATATTGCTCCCATATCAACGTAGCACCAAAACCGGAATTTGACTGATATTGAAATCCCCATCCATGAACGACTTCAAATCCTTCATCTTTAAATCGCTCACTACTCTTTATATCATCAAAAAAATATTGAACTTCTGATTCTCTACTCCATAAAGTTGCGCCCCAATGGATAAAAGCATTGAAGCCTTTAACACTTGGCGTATGCAAAAACGTTCTTAAATCAAAACCACCAATCACCGCAGATTTGGAATAACCGACTTGATTACTTTCCTCATCACTAATTTGTCCAGTTACTTTAACGCTGCCTAAATATTGATAACTTGCTTCTATTGAAAGATATTTATGAAAAATATACCCGACACCAAAACCGATGCTTGTTCCGCTGTCATCCGCGTTAAGCTCCACACTATACCCAGGGAGTTCAGACTCAGGATTTTGTAATGTAAACAGACTATTCAAATTGGTAATTATATTTGCCTTGGCAGTACTAATATCCGATCGAGTTGTCATGTCGGAATAATCACTTTTACCAAGAGAAGTCAGAAAATAAATTGAGTTGGAACGATCTTTTGCGAATACATTCGAAGTAACACCCAATAAAAGTGTTACAACAATTAACTTGTTCATGATTGTATGGGAATGCCTAACTATAGATTATTGGTTTATGGACCATTAGACACTTTTTTAATGAAAATAAAAAGTATTCAATTCATCTATTCGAAATGACTGTATGATATTTAATCTAATTTTCTTGCATTTAGACTAAATGTGAGTCCTGGAAGTTGTTGACTAGCTTATTCTGACACTCCTCAACTTCAAACACTGATTATCAACATCCCTCGCTTTTCGATTTCTAAAATAAAAAGATCAACCCAATGTTGTTACCCGTCAGTTAAAAGCTTACGTGATATATCACACACCTAAAACCTCAATAAAAGTACGTGTTAAATCTAAAAACTCAAATAGATCAAGAAACATTAATTACAAGTCATAACATTCTTTGACAAATTTGCGTATAATTATTGTAAATGTGTAAAAAGCTAAACTACCATTAAAAGACACACCCGTTTAAGTAACTTTTCTTGTCAAATATAATATCAATGTTCGACTGTCATCAGGATTGATTTCCACTTTCGCAAAACTTCTATCAACCCAAACTAATTTATCCGAAAAATTCTTTAAAAGCGCGGTTTGACTCGACGCATACGGAAGGCTTGCAATAAATCTGCATAGTGAATTTCCACATTGTAAGTCGACTAACAAAGTTTTTCCCGTAACCAATTGTTTAATTTGCGCCTCGAGCTGAGGGTATGAGTTTGATTCAAACTCCGATTCCAGCAACTGTTTTTCCATAATATGAATTTGTTTTTGGGCAAGCATTTCATCAAATGACAAGTGCTCCCACCGGTTTTTACGCGATTCAGTCGTGTTTTCTTCAATCCAGTGCTCGTCAACAATTTCATCTTGCGTATAGCTCTCCTGTAAAATTTTAACTGCTTCAGGATTTGTTGGAACATCATCAATAATATCTACTATTTCAGGTAAGATAATTTCTGAGTCTAACTCTGGTTCTATTTCTGCTATATCCTCTTTTTTCGCCACAATGAATTTTTTTTCAGTATCCACATGTTCCACTTGAGTAAAACATTTAGAAACTTTGCTCATTGCTTTGGCTTGTTGTGGTCGAGATTCCAATTTCTCTGTACTAAATAATACCAACACTGCTACAGTTATAGTAAGCATAACTATAGTAAATTGGAATTTATATCTTAAAGTTTTCATATTTGGCATCTTCCTATGTCTAAATCGTTTTATTATTTGGAATAATGCGACTCTTTATAAAATAGAGCCGCATCATTGTATAGTTCCCTAGCTATTGAGGTAATGCAGAACCAAATCGATCATATCTTTCATTCTCCGACGAACCAAAACCGGCTCCGCTAAAACTACCTTGATGAAAAAGCTGTCTCCCCGGAATTGATGCAGTAAGCCCATTATTATTTCCCCAAATGAGTTGTACAGAGCCCACATCATAAATCGATCCCAAATCTTCGCCTCTTGCAGCAATTAATAAATCCGTAATTCCATCATTATTAAAATCACCTGAACTTAAAGCCGAACCAAATACGTCATTATCTTCTCTACCACCCTCCACGCCGATGGAGTCTTGATGCCAAACTGAACCTTTATAGAAACTCGAACCATTACTGTACAATACCGCAACTTCACCGTAGTTTTCAATTTGCTTCCAGCTCCAATAGCTTTCCTTAGTTTTGCGCGGTATTCCAATAGCCAGGTCATCATTCCCATCACCATTAAAATCAGCAACAGTTAAAGTTGACCCAAAACGATCATGAAGAACTGACTTACCTGGAATAAGTGGGTGATTTTGATGTAACGTAGATTGATTTACCGTGTTATTTACACCAAAACTTGCGATAACGACCATACCTGAGCGATAAGGCCTATTCTGATCTGCGCCAGGCATACCTATGATCAATTCGTCACGTGAATCTGCATAAAAATCACCCGCAGCCATTGCTGCACCAAATGCACCACCAGCTTCTTTAACAACAGGTTCTATTCTCTTCAAGGTACGTGGATTAGCATTCCAGTCAGTTCTACCAAACGCTACATGAACTAATCCGGTTTGAGTTGACCCTATTTTTTCATAAGGAGATCCAATAGCTAAGTCGCTCTTGCCGTCGTGATTAAAATCTCCACTTACTAAATTCTGTCCCCATGCACCATAAACTGCATTGTATTTCCAGGGCTCTAAGAAAACATGGGTTTTTGCAGCGGATTCGGCCAATTTCAAACCTTTATTTGTATCGCCAAAAAACACTACAACACCACCACGAATAAAAACCTCTTCGGGATACTGGTAGCTTCCTTGGAAACTCACTGCCAAGTCTTCCACACCATCACCATCATAATCACCTACTGCCAATCCAGTACCAAATCGATTATATTCATTAAAATATTTCCCATACTTATAGTTAAGCAGGTTTAACATGTGATTATTAATTCGTGTCAAACCATCAGATGAACCATATACTATATTGACGACACCTGCAGAAAGGCTGCTTCCAACTTTTTCATTTGGGACTGAGATGGCAAGATCATCAAAGCCATCATCGTTAAAATCTCCCACTACGATATTTCTACCAAACTGATCAGATGCTTCTCCTACACCATATAGATTAATACCAGGTTCCCCGTATTTTCCTTGATGCATATAAGCGGTGTTTGAATTACCATTCATTTGACCGCTTGCACTTCCGTATACGACTTTTACTGCGCCAACGCCATAGAGGCTGCTAAAGTCCTCGTCGGATACACCTACGACCAAATCTTGATATCCATCACCATTAAAGTCCGCGGTTATAGGATTAGCAAAAGGTTCCGTGACCCATAAGGCAGTCAGTAGTATGGAACTGACTGCAAATTTCTCGTTAATCAATTTCGTTGTAAGTGTCTTCATGACATATTCTCCTATTAGTAAATTAGAAAACTTTCAAATTTTGGAAAGTTAATAGAATATTAATTGAAAAATGTAACTGTCTAATGTCCGACTATTGATAACGTGTTAATATATGCTTCATGCATGTAACAACGATAGTTACAAACAACATTTCTGTTACAAAGTAGTACTAATTCTGTGAAGTAGCACACAGATAAATACGACTTTTCTATTGGTGATGACAATAATTGAACCATTGTAGCGAATAAAACTGATGTTATTTACCCTCTGTTTAATAAAACAGGGTTTATCTAAAATTTATGATCAATAACCTTAAACATGATAGCTTTGGATTTTTGTGGATTTTTATAAGTGCGAGAGGAGTTAAAACCTATTGTAGAGCCTACTCCCATAGACAATGGAATTAATGCAGCCACTACTCCATTTTGTGTACCCGCTGCTAATGCGGCTCCCAAAACTAGGCCAAGACTGGAACCTAATAAGGTTTTCGCAAAGGAACCTGTTTCTTTATTAGTGTTACCAATTAAATAGGTTCCAGCAGCAGCACCGATTGGCGAGGCAATAATTCCCGTAAGCAACTTATCACCAAGACAATCAAAGCCATCACTCTCATCACAAGGCCTGATTAGTGCGCCTCCCACAAAAAATAGTACTGAGCCTAGTGCGCCTGTGACAATTTCTCCAGCTACCTTATTATGGTTTAACGGTGGAATATTGGTAACTCGGTAATCTATTTTCTTATCCAGATTGGCATTTCCTAGAATATCAACATTATCATAATTCAAATTTAGTTCATCTTTTTTTAAATCCAATGATTCATCTGATAGCGCCTTACTTTGGGTGCCCATTCTCCATATTTTTTTATCGAATATAGTGCCATCAAATGGACTATTTGGCTCACTCGATAGATCGTCCGCGTAAGTTGATGCGATGCTCCCGAATAAGAACAAGATTAGTACCCAATATTTGTAATTCATAACTATCGACTCATTAATTGATGAGTTTGCAGTATCTCGTTTGAAAGCCACGCCTTCAATCAAGAAAAACAATGAGTTATAATTTGATACTCTAAGTATTACTATCCAATACTATTCATTAACATCGATCAAAACACTGGTTGGACCTAGGTTACAGTATTTCGAAAGTCACAAAATTGAGATTGGAATTTGAGTCACAAAAACGTTTTTACTAATAATGAATAAACCATTATTTGATAACTTATATTACTATAATTCGGACGCTTTCGATTCCAATTCCTTGCAACTATTAAACACTCTAAGCTGTGCTGTAACTGGGTCGACGAAACGCAGTTCTTTTGCCAATAATTGTAACGGCATTGAATAATTGTCAGCAGCTCTAGGTTGTAATTTTGGGTAAAACATATCATTCAATATTGGCCAGCCTAATGCTTGCATATGCAACCTTAACTGATGCGTTTTCCCTGTAATTGGACATAATTCGAATAGTACTTTATTGTTAGATTGCGCTAAATAACGAATCAATGAATGACTGTTCGGCTCACCCTCGACTATTTTCATGAGAAATCGGGGCTCTGATCTAACTAAACGATTTTTAATTTCCCACGCTTGACCCAGTAGATTTTCATTATTATTTATTCTAGCTATAGCCTGATAAGTTTTTCGTATTTTTCTAGTACTAAATAATTTATGGTAAAGATGGCGAGTGGCAGGATCAACTGAAAATAACACAAGGCCTGCAGTTGCTCTATCCAGCCTGTGTAACGCCTGTAAATCCTTTAATCCGGTTTTTTTTCGTAATCGATTTTGCAGACACTCTTCCATATAAATACCCGTCGGGCCAACCGCGAGAAAATGGGGTTTATCAGCTACTAAAATTTGTTCGTCCTGAAAAATAACATCTTCTTCAAAGGGAATGACTGGCTCAATATTTACTTCACGATAATAATAAACACGTTGCCTTGCTTGAAAGGGAGAGTCAGCAGTAATCAATGAGCCATTGTGCCAATGTACTTCGCCGTTAGCTACACGTTTTTCCCAAGTCTCTGGTTTGATATTAGGAAATTTAATAATAAGAAATTCCAATACACTATTCACACCTGGATTGGTGTGAGGCAATATTAGTTTTGAAGGATATTTCGATTTACTCATTCTACTAACTGAAATTCACGTGCTGATTAGTCTTACTTTACATAAAGAGAGATTAATACAAAAAATGGTGTTTTTTAAAAAATATTTAAAATATCAAAGTCATTAACTCAAAAATTAAGACTTTCTTAAATCCACATCAATATTTAGCAACATCGAAATAAATTCATGAACGTTAACGCCTTCTTAACCTTACAAATAGTAGACTATTACATATTAACTGTTTGCTTCCATTAAAACTTGATTTAATAGCCTTAGAGCAAACTAATTATAGTGTTTTTTATAAATAGGAGAAGTTAAAATGAAAATATGCACTAACTGCGGACATGAAGGTAAACCTGAAAGACAATCTTCGGGAGCCCTCGCAATTTTATTTTTTACCCTGGCAATTACCACTACCTGGTCTCTAGCCAGCCAGCTTTTCTGGATTGTACTACCTTTTTCAGCTATATCTACGGTCTTATTCATGTACTGGTTTTTTACGACCAAATGCCCTAAATGTCACAATGTAGCAATGACAAGCAAATACAGTATTGCAGCAAGAAATTATTTGAAAAATCCAAGTACGCCAACCAGTAATGTTGTTTATAGTACCAGAGATCCTGAGGCAGAAATTTATCTGAAAGAAGGTTAATTTTTTAAATAAAAGGAGCGTTAGAATAACGCTCCTTTTTATGTATACTTCAAGGTTCGACTCCGCAACGAAAATTCAACAATATATTGCTTACCATCTCAATAGAATAATCATCCAATTTTCATGATATAAAAGACATTTCGAATAAGCCTTAACCGCTTTGAACCGTTGTTACTCAATCCAACTCATTATAACTTCATACTTCATTAACAAACGGTAATGTTTTGGTTATTTGCTAGAAATGTTTCAACGATACAATTCCTATGAAACTCTCAATTACTAATTGAAGTTATAGTGCGTTACATTTTACAGCAAGGAGGATATGAAAATGAGTGCATTTAAATCTGGCAAAAACGTTCGTTTCTCCGGATATTTTATTCGGAATAATAAAATATTCATCGGGTATAGTTTAATTGTTTTTATGATCCTTTATTTGACAGGGTGTGGTATTGCACAAGACTCTTCACAAGAAGGAAATCAATTTTACACTTCGTCTAGCGACGTGTTTTCACCAAACAAATATAGTCGTGAAGATAATGATGACAGGGAAGAAGACGATGAAGATGAACATACTCACTCTGATTCTGACTCTGATGATCAATCGTCGTTGGAAGATATTAACCCACCTCGGTCCGTATTATATGTTAAAAAATCAAAATGGGACGAAGACGATAACGAATTAAAAGTTAAGGGTACTGGAAAAGTGGGCAGCATCGTCATTTTATTTGATGGAAACAATTCAACTAAAATTGCCTCTACTCAAATTGATGATGATGGTGAATGGAAATTTAAACTAGAGAAACTAAATTCCCATCCTTGCAAGCTTCGACTCGAAAGTAATGGCGATATTCTTTATACCTTTGTCGAAAACGCATCAAACCATTGTGACCTTACCTTGGTTGGCGATGATGATTCAACAACACCCAAACCAGATACGAATCCTACACCAGATCCTCAACCATTACCTAATGCAGTAGCGAGCAATGTTCAAGTACTCGGTTTTAATGATTTAGGCATGCATTGCATGGATGATGATTATTCGGTTTTTTCTGTATTACCACCATTTAATGTGCTTCATGCACAAGTTATCCAAAAAGGTACAGGCAAGCAAAAACCTGTAATTCTTGACGCCTCGCAGGTGGATGTCCAATATAACGCAACAACTGATCCCTCAGGATCAATCAATAGTACCAGTATCGGTAAAACCAACTTTTGGGAGTATGTGCAAAGTTTATTCGGTATAAGTCCTGCACCGGATGAAGGCTTGTTAGGTATAAAAATGCCAAGCATTGAAAACGGCCCTCAAAGCTTTCAAGAATATGATGCAAATCACCAGTTGTTTACTGCAGCGGGTATTCCCATTACACCAACGGATGATGCAGGTAATTATAATCCCTACCCTTTGATGAGAATTTCTGCAATTGACAAATCAACAGGAGAAGCACTTTCCAATCTTGATGTGACTGTCCCTGTGTCCACGGAAATGAATTGTGATATTTGTCATAATACGGGCAATGTAGCTGCAAATTCTGCAACAGCGAATAAATACAGCAATACGACTTTTATCTGGAGTAGTAAGCAAAATCCGATACTTCAGTACAAAGAAAACATTTTGCTATTGCATGATGCTAAACATGACACCAACTTAATGAATAATATGCCCGTACTCTGCGCAGATTGTCATTACTCACCCGCATTAGATCTTACTGGCGCTGGGCCACAAGGCAATCAAATCGGAAAAACATTAATGTCACATGCCGTTCATGGACGACACGGTATGAATATCGATGGCAATATGCCAGATGTAGCAAATCCTCCAATTATTAGTGACGAAGGAAAAGCCGCTTGTTACAATTGTCATCCCGGAAAGCAAACACAATGTTTTCGAGGAGTAATGTTTAGCGCCGGATTAAACTGTCAAAGTTGTCATGGCGGATTATTAGCAGTGGCAGGAACATTTCCTCTAGATGATGGTAGCATTCGACAACCTTGGCAAGATTTACCAAAGTGTCAGTCATGCCACACTGGTGATGCGGTAGACCACATGGGTAATGATATTATTTTAGATTCTGCCTATATTGCTGGTGATAATTCAGCACAAGCCATTATAGCAACGAATAAACGCTTTGCCGAGCAAGACGATAAATTATACCGCAATAGTCGCGGTCACGGCGGCGTAAGCTGCGAAGCATGTCATGGTAGTACTCATGCGATATGGCCGGTTTCAGATGCTCTCGGTACAAATGACAATTTAACCGCAGTTCAATTACAAGGTCATGCAGGGTTTATCAGTGAATGTTCGGTATGTCATGAAACGGGTAGTTTACCTTTAACAACAAACGGCCCTCATGGCATGCATAATGTTGGAGATTCCCGCTGGAACGAAGGTCATGATAAATTTTTCGAACGAAACCCTAATGCTTGTAAAGCCTGTCATGGAACATCACTACAAGGAACCGTGCTATCTAAATTGACAAAGGATAGAATACTTAAGACAGATGATTCGGGAAATATTCAATTGGCAAAAGGGACTGAAGTCGCTTGTGACTTATGCCATGAAATGCCTTAATATATTTAGGTAAACGTCAACACCATTGATTGAATAGTTTTAAATATTTTCATAAAAGAGGCAGCTATTAAAGCGGCCTCTTTTATATACTTACCCGATTATATTGTTGCATCATATTTATCAATATCGCTTGAACATAATCCATTAAAACCTGCAATAATTATTTTTTCGTACCATTATTTTAACCGCTATTTGACTGGAAGCGTACACCTTTATCCATGATATCCGATTTAGGGTCCATTCAGTTAAATACAGATTGCTGAATTATATAAAAACCTTATCTGATGTCCGCTTGCACAGATAGAAATTATTTATTTTTGGTGAAAAAATATACTTTTCGATTTAAGTAATAAAAATATCATTATCTTTAAACACTTTGCTAATATTATGTAAAATTACAATGTGCTACTATTCCCTTTTGTAAGCGGTTGTTTTATAAATATGCGAGTTACAAGTAGGAGAAACTCAATGGAAATGCAAGGCCCTTTTCGCATCCAAACTCTGGAAGATTCTTCGAAAAGAATTCGCGAATTACATTTAACATTTACTCGTGAATTCCAAACAATGTCCCTTGAAAATCAAATACTGACATTTGACGATTATATTAATCAATTAAAATTAGATATAAGCAAAACAAAAGATTTAGCCATCCAGGAAGGTATGATTACAGTCCTGCAAATCTCTGAACAATTATTTCCACATATCAAAGATAAAGAGCTACCCCTCGAAGAAACAATTATAGTGGAGATGGGTGAGCAAACTGAAGGTACGTCTTTAACAGATTTAATCAATAGTGCAAAAGTCAATTAATACATAGGAATGCTTCAATTCATTGATTTAAATTCGCTGAAAAATAATGCCACATCCAGCTGTCAACGCTTATTCCATGGCCGTGGTCATGCTTATGCAGACTATGAACATGTTAATGTTGACTGGTTAGCACCCGTTGTTTTAATTACTTTATATAAAGAAGTTGAATCAGACTGGTTACAAGAAATATCAAATGATTTAATAACACTCATACCTGATTGCTCATCTGTACAAGTTCAATATCGATGTCGCTCTCGCGCACCATTTGAAGTTTTAATCGGTGAGGACATTTCACAAACCATTGTTAACGAAAATGGGCTTAAGTTCAACATACAACTTGGAAAATCTCAAAACACAGGTTTGTTCTTAGATATTAAACATGGACGCAGTTGGGTTCAAAGGCATGCAAAAAATAAAAACATATTAAATTTATTTTCATACACTTGTGCGTTTTCAGTCGCCGCTTTGGCCGGAGATGCAAAACAGGTGGTTAACATTGATAATAATAAATCTGTATTAAGCAAAGGCCGTGAGAATCATCGCTTAAATCAACAAGATACAAAAAAAGTTAAGTTTGAGCCTGTCAATATTTTTAATTCTTGGCGTCGAGTGAAAAAATACGCACCTTACGATATGTTAATTTCGGACCCACCTTCGTTCCAAACTGGTAGTGTAAATATCAAAAGAGATTACAAAAAAATCATTCAACGAATTCCAGAGCTAATGAACCCTAACGCCAATTTGATGTTGTGTTTAAATTCACCCGACTTATCGGAAGAATTTTTATTTGAAACTGTTGAAGGTTTTTGTCCCGAATGTGTTTATATTGAAAAAATTAAAAACCCTGATGTTTTTAAAGAAGCCGAAGCAGGAAAAGGTTTAAAAACATTGCTATTTCGTTACACCCCCAAATAATTATAAATCCTTAGTTTTACTCTTCCATCAAAACTGGCGAAATCATTGCTTCTGGACTCAATAACAAATCAAGTTTTTCCTTATCCATGTACTCATTTTCTAAAACTAAATCGTATACAGAACGTTGCGTTCTAAGTGCTTCTTTTGCAATAAATGAGCTTTTCTCGTATCCTAGATACGGATTTAAGGCCGTAACGATACCAATAGAATTCTTTACCATATCTCGACAAATTTCTTCGTTCGCGGTGATCCCATCAACACATCGCTTACGCAAGGTTTCAACTGCGTTAGACATCATGCTTATCGAACTAAATAAGTTATAAGCAATAACGGGTTCAAATACATTTAATTGCAATTGACCACTTTCTGACGCTGTTGCCACTGTGTTATCCAAGCCTATTACTTGAAATGCGACTTGATTAACAACTTCGGGTATAACCGGATTAACTTTGCCAGGCATAATACTGGAACCTGCCTGAGCTATGGGTAAATTAATCTCGTTGAAACCACAACAAGGCCCACTGGATAATAATCGTAGATCATTACAAATTTTTGAAAGGCGTACTGCAAACATTTTAAACACACCTGACAATTCAACAAAACCACTGGTGTCCTGAGTAGCTTCTACCAAATCATAAGCTAGATTTAAATCCAAATCGGTTAGCGCATTAAGCTCTTCAATCACTTTGGGAGCATAACGTGCATCGGTATTAATCCCAGTTCCAATTGCTGTCCCGCCCATGTTTAATTCACGTAGACTACCCAACGCATAATCGATGCGTGTTTTACTGCTTCTGATTGTTCTAGCCCAAGTGCGAAACTCTTGGCCTAAAGTCATAGGTACAGCATCTTGCAATTGAGTCCGACCCATTTTAATAATATGTTGAAATTCTGTTGCTTTTGATTCAAACGCCTCAGCAAGTAACGTCACTTCTTTCATAAAATTACGTATCATGAATAACAAGGCAATTTTTATCGCAGACGGATAAACATCATTGGTGGACTGACTCATGTTTACATGATTATTTGGATGTAAGGTATCGTAATCACCTCGAGCTTTATTCATAATTTCCAGCGCGCGATTAGCAATCACTTCATTGGCATTCATATTAGTACTTGTACCTGCACCACCTTGAATCATGTCAACAACAAAATGACCATGCCAAAGGCCTCGTTGAATTTCATCACAAGCCTGTAGAATCGCATTACGATGCGCTATAGATAGACTACCCAGGTCATGATTTACTTTTGCACAAGCTCGTTTAACTATTGCCAGCGCTTCAACAATTTCGGGATAGTGATCAAGACGAACACCGCTTATATTGAAATTTTCCAAAGCACGTAAGGTATGAATCCCCCACAAGGCTTTTTTCGGAACGGCTCGTTCGCCTAATAAGTCCCGCTCCAATCGAGTTTGACCCGCACGATATAATTCTCCCTGCCCTTTATCTCCACGACTGGCATCCGCCATTCGGTGAGCCATGAGTTTGCTGCTTTGAATGAGTAGATCAACGTATAAAGGTAAATTGTCTTGTTTGATTTGCTGAATACTTTCTTCTGAGAGTTGAACATATTTTCCGTCAGTTCTAGCTCGACCACCCAAAGAATAATGGTCTTTTTCAACAAGTAGAGGTTCTCCCAGCACAGTACCAGGCCCACAAGTCACAAATATCTTTTCTGTTCCCAGAGTAAAATCAATTAAATCCAACTCGCCTTCTAATATAACAAAAAGATTCGAACGCTCAGAACCCTGATGAAAAAGATAGTCACCTTTTTGGAAACTTCCGGATTCGAAATACGGTGCTAGTTCAGAATGTTGCTCACTGGAAAGGTTATTGAAAAATTCAATATTTTGTAGCTCAGCAACCTTTTTAAAAGGCATGTTAGTTCCCCTCTTGCCATATGACATAATTTATTCAATACGCTCCGCTAAGACCTTAGAAAAGCATTAAACAGATGCTGTACATATTTCATACATTAAAAAACGGATTAATGTGGGATATTGATACTAATACTAGCATTTTAAATTAATCAAAACAGAAAGACGCGTACATAAAATCAACAAATTATTGTTTTCAACTTATTTTAATCACATTGTGATCTACTTCATCATCGCAGACTTTAAATAGCGTATGTTTAATCTAACATGACATACTTAACCAATATATGGAAATAATAAAACCAAGGTAACACCAAAGGAAACCACCATGAACACGAATGCCATCCATACTCTTTTATTCTTATTTTTATTTACCCTCTTTTTCAGTGGCTGCTCAAGCGATAGTGATTCGAATAGCGATACTCTCACAGGAACAGTTGCAACTGGTGAGGCTGGAGTAGGCACTTTATATATTACTGATGCCAATGAAACAGAAATAAATATTCCGCTATTAGCAACAAATAATGGCCAATATTCTGCTGATGTCACAGGCATGACGCCACCTTTCATCTTAGGCTTTGATTCAAATAACAATGGAAGCGGAACCATAGATTTATATTCCTTTGCAGACGCAATCAATACCATTGCAAATGTATCTCAACTAACGACCTTAACTATGTTTCTTGCAAATAATGAAGCAGATCTAAGTTCATTATATGATGATTGGACTACCACGCAGCTAACCGCAGCAAACATTGCCACAGCTCAAGAAATTGTTAATGCAAATCTTGCCACTCAAATTGATGCAATCAATGGCTTAAGTGCTGAAGATTATGATTTTATGACAACAGCATTTACTCCTGACGGCACTGGTATCGATGGATTACTTGAAAACATTTCACTGAATTTAGATGCAAATAGCTTTACGGTTGTTTTAGCAGGTGTCGATGGCTTCACATTTGACTCGGACATTGATACATCTTCCATTACTGTGGGTGATACAAAAATTGAAACTGGAGCGTTTGACGAAACTTGTAGTTCAGGTTGGTGCCTCACGCAATCTGGCACCTATACAATTGCTGGCGTAGTTAACACTTATCCCGGAACAAAAGTATCAGGATTACCCGAGACTGAAGTACCAAAAGTAGGTGACTTAACAGATGCACAAGAAAATTTTAATAACGCTTTTAGTTCCATCGCAAATATTAGTGATGCTTCATATGAAATCACTGAAAACACTCCAACCAAAGTAGTTTTGGAAATTTCCGCTACAGGTACTTCAGCAACAGATTTTGGTTCACTTCCAGTTTCAATAACTATTAAATATACTTACACCAAGGCAGCACCATGAATCTGAGCACAAAAAAAGGGAGTTGAATTTATCAACTCCCTTTTTGTTTTTTTTAATTTTTGAAAATTATTTTATTTCAATCAACTCAATATCAAAAATTAATGTGGCATTTGGACCAATGTCTGGACCAGTGCCACGTTGACCATAAGCCAATTCAGATGGAATATAGACTTGCCACTTAGCACCAACACTCATTTTTTGTAGAATTTCTTGCCAACCTTTAATAACACCTGTGACTGGAAAAGTTGCTGGCTTGCCACGTTTAATCGAGCTATCAAATACAGTACCGTTTATCAAACGACCTTCATAATGTGCAACAACAGAGTTTGCTGCTGTTGGACTTTCACCAGATCCTTTCTTTAATACCTTGTATTGAACACCACTCGGCAAAGTAATCACGCCTTTCTCATTTTTATTTTTCGCTAAAAATGCTTCGCCTTGTTTTTTATTTTCGTTAGCAACACCCATTTGCTTTTTCATTTGTTGCTCACGCAGCATATTTAAAGCGGACTGCATTTCTTTTTCGTCAAGCTTTGGTGTTTTACCATTTACCATATCATCAATCGCAGAAGACAATGAATCTACATCGATATCCATACCTCCACGCTTAAAATCATTGCCAATTTGAACGCCAATGGCATAACTCATTTTCTTTTTATCTGTATTCAGGCTTGCGTCAGCTGCATATGCATTACCAATGAATAATGCGGCCAATGGTAAAGCCAGAGTTTTGAAATTCATTCTATTGTCCTTAGTTATTGGGTGAATAGCCCGCCAATATAGCATAATACTGAGGCAATCAAATGTAAAATTTTGATCGCAAATTAGTCGCTTTACAATTTTTGTTGATTAAATCGCCGTTTAGACATTAACAGTGATAATCTGAATAGAATTTAGTCGTTTGCGGCTTGTTGATGATAAGGGATGAAAGCTGAAGCAGATTTTTCAAATTCGGTTTTCGCCATTTCCACCACACCGAGAACAGTCGATTTATTTAATCCGGTAGTTTTCCAAGCAAGAGGAGAAATTTTAACCTGCTGCTTTACACCCAATCCACCAATGCCTGATAAGTGTGCTAAAGCATTTGCAATATGAATAATACTCACCTCTAACAAGAAGTCTTCAGCCTGCTCAGGCTCATGGTGATATTTAGCGACCGCTTGTAAACTGGCTGGTAAGTGCCATTGTTTCATTAGTTCAGCACCGATCTCTCCATGGCCGATGTTAAAAATCAGACGTTCAGTTTCAAAAAATGGCTCAGCGTTTTCTTTACCACGTGTCACCATGATACCCATGAGTTCAGGGATTTTAACACTCATTACCAACTGGCCAATATCATGAAGTAGTCCAGCAACAAACAATCTTTCTTTACACAACACTTTAGTTGAAGTTTTCGAACCTAAATGACGCGCGACTAATCCAGTAAACAAAGCATGAGACCAATATTTTTGCATATCAATGAGTTCATTGGGCTTTGTGTTAAAGGCATTAATCACTGAAGCAGATAAAACAAGATCTCGTAAATCCTGAGTTCCAATGACAGTAATTGCTCGCGAGATTGTTTCTACTTTTGATGGAAACCCGTAATAAGAGCTATTGGCTATTCGTAAAAGTTGTGCTGCTAGATTTGGATCTCGGCCAATAACTTGAGCCATGTCGGCAGCTGACGACACGGGATCATCTGCCATTTCGTTAATTCGAAAACAAACGTCAGGCAAAGCAACGAGATGATCTACATCATGTAGAAACTCTTTTGGGGTAATTGGCATTTTTATGACCTCAACAATACATTCGTGTTGATATATCGATACTATCGCCAGCTCCCCGGCTTGGCTTTACTAATATTTAGACTTTTTTTACTTTTAGTCTCACATTTTGTGAGACTTTATTTATGTCCTTGTAAAAATAACCGTTATCGCTCTTTTTACTCGCTGTTGCTAGTAATATTCATAATTACTGCAGCTTTTTAAGATACAGCATAGAGTATGCCTGTTCTACAAAGTTAGACGATAATAGCGACAATATCTAGTTCAAAAAAATACAATGTATAAGAAACGAGTCACTAAATGATTGAATGAATTTTTATTTTATCAAATTAAATAAGTAAGTTCTTCAAATTGAAATGGAATCAATAACTTATATTTTATATTTGAAACCAGCCGGCGGCTTATTTAAATTAAAGTTTCCTCAAACTAAGCCGATTATATAACTTGAGCTAATGTATTCTAAATTTGGAGTAACTAGTTATGGCCGGAATTTCAGCAATCCAAAGTGGACTAGCAGGCATTCATACAGGAATGGACTCACTTCGAAAAGATGCTCAAGTTATCGTCTCACAAAATATTTCTAACGTTACCGATACCAAAGATGTCACCGATGCACTAATTGATATGAAAGCCAGCCAACATCAAGTTGAAGCTTCTGCAAAAGTGATTGAAACTCAAGATGAAATTCTGGGTACTCTACTTGACGAAATGGCCTAACAGGTAAATTATACGCATCAAAATATAATGGAAATACATTCAGCGACTTTTCACCAATATTCTGCACAGAGCAACGCTTCTCAAGTGGCTCAAACACCGCTTACCCAAGAACAAGTAAAAAAAACACAGCAAAAGAATAATGAGCAAGTTTCTTCTACCGAGAAAGTCCCTCATAATCGTACACCTGAAAATACTTTAGCTGATAACAAAGCGATTAAATCCGCCGAACAATCACTCGATGAAGCTGAATTAAAAAAGGTTGCTGAATTAAAACAACGCGATGTAGAAGTCCGTGCTCATGAAGCCGCACATCTTGCAGCTGCGGGGAAACACGCTACTGGTGGTGCTAGCTTTGAATATAAACGAGGACCTGACGGAAAATCGTATGCTGTAAGCGGGGAAGTTGGCATTGATACTAGCCCTGTACCTAATGACCCAGAAGCGACATTACGTAAAGCTCAACAAATTCAAACGGCTGCTCATGCACCCGCTAATCCTTCTGCTCAAGATCGACAAGTGGCAGCTCAAGCAGCCGTAATGGCTGCAGAAGCTCGCGCTGAAATCAGTCAACAAAAAGTTGAAGGTGAATCATCAACAACAAAATTAAAAAAAGAAAAAACTGAAGAATCCGAAACCATTGCTCCATCAGACACTAAACAGCATAGAGCCAGTAGTGAATATCAATCAATTGCTGAATATAAAGAGGACACAATCACCCCCCTACTTCAACAAATCGCCTAATTGCACAACACCAAAAATAAAATATTCAGCTTCAATTCACCCAAGAGTTCACTCCTACCTCATCGATACAAATCAATTTAATAGTCTATAAAATCCATAAATAAATACATCTCATTACGTATAATCCAGAACTTATTAATTATAAATTCTTGAAAAATTGAAACCTCAAATCTATACTTTCAAATATACTTGTAATAATTATAACTAACAAAAACAAGTTTCAACGCATAATTACAATAAATAATAATATAGCTAGAAAGATAAATATTGTTTGAGCTGTACTTTGTGGGATAAGAAACAGATTCATTACGCTAGAAATTCGCTGTCGATTTTCGTGTAACAAAATTTACATGAGAATAGGCGCTAGTGGATTTCTATGCCCTCAAAATAGTAATGCTCAAAACAATGCAGTCCTTCTCTCCATCTAGCTGAGTTTCTGGGCAGATCAATTTTATATATTTGAAACTTGGCTCGATAGTCAATTCATTCATTTTTTGATCTCGGCCAAAAACTCAATCAGCAATAATAATTAAATACAAAGCAGTTAAGCAAAATTTTAGTGTCACTCGATGTTTTTAAATAATGTATGAATTTCGTACACGTTAAAATTGAGTGTCGGTTTCTTTACTTAACTATCTTATCAAAACTGTACTGTGTGGAGGGTGTCACTCAATGAATGACAATACTTGTGGGAAAAGATTGACGATAAGTAATCAGCAGCTAAAGATAAACAAATCCAGCACTTACTGGCGGCTTTTTCTTTTTTTGTTGCTTTTACTTTTAATGGGTTGTGAAAACCGACCAGAAAACAATAGTAATGACAATGTTTCTGCCGTATGGAATGCAGATACCGCAACATTAAATATTTCAGGAACAACATCAGCAAATGAAAATAGTGTGCAAATTCATGACGCGGCCGATGGCTCTCTGCTAGGTATGGCTAGTGTTAAGGGTGATGGTAGTTGGTCCGCCACTACCACAACACCCGCATGTGAAGTTCATGTATCCATGCCTGAAGGTACAGAAACTTTTCCTGTGCAAAATACACCTGAAGATTGCACAGGTAGTGCATCTTTTGCCAGAGCAATTCTTGAGAACGGAAAAGTGACCAATGCGGCAGATATTCCAAGCAATGTTTTAGTCGTGGATAATCCCGTTTTACTTAACACAGTGCCGAATGCAGTCATTTTAGATCCTCCTCAAAATCTGACAATTAATGCAGGACAAATTGTAAATTTTCAGGGCGTTGCCACCGGTACCGGCGTAGCACCTCCTTTCAGTTATTTTTGGAATTTCGGGGGTGCGGCTCCAAACTCAGCTATTCAAAATCCAGGCTCGATAAGATTTGGCGTACCTGGTACTTATTTTATTCAATTGTCTGTCAGTGACAATCTTGGTATCCCCGACCCCACACCAGCCATCCGTACCATTACCGTTAACGGTGCAAACACGCCAATTGGCCTGGCACCCGTACCCAGCATTATTGCACCATCCTCGGTTAATGGTAGTGTGTCTATCAATGTGGGAGATAGTTTGTTTTTTGCAGGTACTGCAACGGATACTTTGGGCTCTACCAGCTTTACTTATGAATGGGATTTTTCAGGTATTTACCCCACCCAGTTTGGCGCTACCGCAGGCAACATCCCCTTTAATCGTGCTGGCACATATACAGTAAACCTTTATGCTACGAGTGTTCAAGGACTTCGCAGCCCCGAACCGGCAACTCTCTCTGTTGTAGTAAGTGGAACCAGTGACTTCAATCAAGCACCAACAGGCTCAATAACCCGGCCTCGCAATAATGTCACCATCGACGCAGGTGAAAGTTTAAGTTTTAAAGCACGAGGGGAAGATCCGGATAATACGCTTCCAGTATTTTACTCCTGGGATTTTCAAGGTGTTGCACCGAATATTAACATGAGTGCAGATGAATCTGCTGGAGCAGTTACTTTTAATACACCTGGAGTTTACTACATCCGTATGACAGTAACGGATTCTTTGGGCGCTTCAGATCCTAACCCACCCATACGAGTAATAACAGTGCAAAACACTACAGCACCACCACCAACTAATGGCGTTTTGACCACTCAAATTACTTCACCCCCAAGTGACTTAACAATTTTACCTGGGCAATCGGTATTTTTTAGTGGGCAAGTTCTATCATCAACAAACGTTATTGGCCCTGTACAATATTTCTGGGATTTCGGTGGAGCGGCTGTTAGCTCAAATTTACAAACACCGGGTGGAATCACATTTCAAAATCCAGGGCAATATTTTGTCACATTTTTTGCGACAGATAGTTTAGGCAACCTAATCGGTTCAACAAGCTCGCGTACCATCACCGTCTCTGATCCTTCTAATGTCAGTGCTTCAATATCCTCGCCGATTGACCAGTCAACAATAGCAGTGGGTGAATCAATGAACTTAGTTGGACAAGTATCCAATAGCTCAGGCTTTAGTGTATTAGATTACAAGTGGACAATTAGGTTGCGAGGCTCAGATTCACCGATATTCACCTCGAGAATTCTTTCACCTGGAACTTATATCTTTACGCAAGCTGGAGATTACGTAGTGAGATTTAAGGTCAGTGGTACAGATGCTTTTGGTAACCCCACGGTAAAAACTACAGCAAAAAGTCGTATTACTGTGACTAATCCTATTCCCACGAATCCTAATCCAGCAACAAACAATGTAGGAATTAGTTTACCAACATCTGACATGGTATTATATGTTGGTAACTCAATAGACTTTGAAGCGGATAGGATTACTGGTGCAACCGATCTGGATTACAGGTGGGATTTTGGCGGACTAAGGTCAATTAGCACCCGACGTAATCCAAGTCCAATAACGCTTAATTCAACAGGGACTTTTTTTGTAACCTTACGTATTTCAGGTTCTGTTAATGGCGCCTTATTTGATCTTTATGATCAACGTGTAATAACAGTATTACAGCAAAACCCTTCATTTCCCCCAACACCCATTCCAGGTATAAATGGTACAGGTATAAGTTCGCCAGCCTCTAACCAAGTAATTACTGTTGGTGATGATATTACATTTGCTGCAACCACTGTGGCTGGAAACAACATTACTTACAATTGGAATTTTGGTGGGGCAAGAGCGCCGAGTACTCGTCGAACGAAAAATGTGACTTTCAATACACCTGGAACATTTTTAGTTACGCTACTAGTAACAGGAACCGCTACAAACGGATTACCCGTTAATAATTTTGATCAGCGAACTATCACTGTATTACAACCAAGCTCCCCAGTCCCCCCTGTAACGAATCCTGCACCGCTGGGTACGGGAATCACCTTGCCAGCATCTGACACGATTATCAATGCAGGTGGTTTTGTAGACTTTGAAGCGACGAATATTGTTGGTGCGAATGTCACTTATAACTGGAATTTTGATACTGTGAGAGGGGCAAGTACGCAACGTAATCCAAGTCCCGTTCAATTTAATAATCCGGGAAGTTATTTGATATCTGTACAGATATCGGGAACCTTAAATGATGCTCCGCTTAATATGTATGATCACCGAGTAGTTACCGTGCTCCAACCCGGTGTAGGTTCGCCATTCCCTACACCAAATCCGGTACCACCGATTTCAGGGGTGAGTGTGCCAGAAGGTTTTATCACGCAACCTGCTCTAACGACGGTTAATACCACGGTTGGTCAACCAGTGCAGTTCATGGGCAGTGGATTTGATCCACAAGGTATCGGGGCGTTAACCTTCCAATGGAGTTTTGGCGGCGCTAGACGAAATATCCTAACGCAAAATCCGGGTTCGGTAACGTTTAATCGGGTTGGAACCTATGTTGTAACATTGTTGGTTCAGAATGCAATCGGCCAATATGACCCAACACCACCCACCGTAGTGGTAAATGTTACACCTTAAGTAGCACTATGTTTTACCTAATAAGGGGTACATTATGTGCCCCTTTTAGTTTGTGTCATTTTAAAACGCGTTCATCAAATCAGCTAATATGATTTTTGCTGGATGCCTAAAAACAACAAACCCACTAATAGGATACTTGCTTCTAATATTTCAATTTGTGCGCCCAGAATATCACCTGTCATTCCACCTATACGATGCATCATAATTTTTTTTAATCGATAAATAATGAGAAACGAAAATAGTAATATGATTAACCCTATCCAACCAAACACTAACAGAGAAATGCAACCTACGGTAACTAAACTAATGCGAGCTTTCTGTGGCGATAAATGTTTTGCCATCATGGAACCAAGCCCATTATTCCGCACATAAGGAATTGAGATAAACGACCATAAAATTGAAGAACGTGCCAAACATGGTGCCAGTATCAATAGATAATCGCTATGTTCAGTTATGCTAAAAATCATAGAAAACTTTAACAATAAAATTAATATGAGTGATACGACGCCGATTGGACCGCAACAAGGATCTTTCATTATGGCTAGCGTTTTTTCTTTGTCACCAAACCCGCCAACCAAAGCATCAGCACTATCTGCCAATCCATCAAGATGCAAAGCTCCGGTGATCGATACCCAGGTGACTAGAATTATTGCAGCCCTTAACATATCATTGGTTTCAAACAGTGCGGTATTTAGAATATGTAGAGCCAATCCAATAAGTAAACCCACCAATGGATAAAAGAGAAGAGATTGTGCAATTTGTTTTTCAGTTGATTGTCGCATCAACTTTACGGGTATTCTGGTGAGAAACTGCAATGCAACAAAAAAACTTGTCACACTGATAGCTCTGTATTTAAAGATGACAGTTTGTAAGACTGAACTTCCGCATAAGGCATAGGAATATTCATCAAGCGATCGATAGGATAATTTTTTATGTGACAATGAATTATTCGCATTGGACCACCGTGCGTAATAACTAACCCATTTTTTTGTTCATGAACCAATTCTTGCCATGCTTGCAATACACGCGATTGCACAAATTTTAGGGACTCGCCACCCGGCGGGCAATTTTGATAAGGATTTACCCAAAAATCTTGTAAATTTTTCTCATCAAACGCCATGATTTCTAAAGCACTGAGCCCATCCCAGCGTCCAAAATTCATTTCTTGCCAACGATTATCGATAATCAAAGGCAAATTCATAATATCAGATAAGTGTGCTGCAAAAACTCTGCAACGCTTAAGCGGTGAACTGATGATTCTTTCCCAGTTATTTGGCCTATTGCAAGCATTTAGCATTTGCCGCCATCCAACATCTGTGAGCTTATGATCAGTAATTCCACAATACGTATTATTGGTTTCAATTTCTCCATGACGAATAAGCTCAATTTTCATAATAGCTTCTAACCTTTATTAGAAACATTAGCTTGTTCAAAACTCGCCATTTCATTATGTAATTTACAAGCTAACTGTATTAATGGTACCGCTGTGGCAGCACCACTACCCTCACCTAAGCGCATATTTAAATCTAACAGTGGTTTAACGTTTAGTGTATCCAACAGTATTTTATGGCCTGGCTCCGCTGATGCGTGTGAAAACAGTAACCACTGCTTAACACCAGGTAATATCTTCTCCGCCAATAATGCAGCAGTTGTAGATATGAATCCATCAACCAAAGCTGGAATACCAATTTGTGCGCAAGAAATATAAGCCCCTACTAAGGCAGCAATTTCAAATCCACCAACACATTTCAAAATATCCAATGGTGTTTTCATCTCAGCATGATGTAATTTAAGTGACTGAGTAATTATTTTCGCCTTGTGTTTAACACCTTGCTCGTCCAATCCTGTACCAGGCCCGGAAATTTTTTCAGGTGGTATTCCCAATAGTGCACTGACGATAGCTGTAGCCGAACTGGTATTCGCTATTCCCATTTCCCCGCCAATAAATAATTGAAATCTTTCTAACTTCGCTCGCTCCACAGCCTGTCGACCAGTATGAATAGCGCGTGAAAGCTGCTGCTCATTCATAGCCGCTTGTTTAGAAAAATTCGCCGTACCAGGACCAATAATGCAATTTTTTACACCTGATAACGCCCCCAAATCATTTACTGTTCCTAAGTTCAATACTTCTAAATTTGCCCCAATTGCACGTGACAAAACGCAAATGGCTGCACCACCTGATGAAAAATTACGTATCATTTCTCCGGTAACTATTTGTGGAAACGCAGACACTCCCTCAATTGCAACACCGTGATCTGCGGCAAAAATACTACATTGTATGTGTGATATGTCAGGTTTTTCATTGCCCTGCATACTTGCAATCTTGCTCGCAACTTCTTCTAATCTGCCTAATGATCCAGCTGGTTTTGTAAGAACAGCTTGTCGATGCTCTGCCAAGCGTAAAACATCAAAATTGATTTCAGCAACCGGAGTTTTCAACCATTCTATTTCTAAACTCATAGCGGCGTTCCTTTTAATATCAATGGCAGACCAGCCACCGTTAGCACAACACGGTCGCATATTGCAGCTACTGACTGATTCATCTCACCTGCTGCGTCTCCGAAACGGCGTGACAATTCACCAATAGGCATAATCCCTAGCCCTGTTTCATTAGAAACAATGATAATATTATCGTCACAGGTCTCTAAACTCTGTTTAAATGATTTAGTCTGTGCCAATAAAATAGCATCATCTTCACAGAGTAAAAGATTAGTTAACCACAACGTTAAGCAATCGATAACAATACAATAATTATTACCTGTATATTTTTTTAATGCCTCAGAAAGATTTAAGGATTCTTCTTCTACGATCCAGTTTTTTGGACGATTTTCTATGTGTGATTTAATTCGTGCTTGCATTTCTGCATCGCCAGCTGTGGCCGTAGCAATGTAGATAACTTGCTGATTAGTCTGTTTTGCTAATGATTCCGCTAACCGACTTTTGCCAGAACGCACTCCTCCTAGAATAAATGTTTTCATACCACTTCCAACTCGCCTAATTTTAGAATCTCTAAAAATCGCTCAATATCTAGGTGCTCTTCTATCGTATCTGCTAAACGATCTATTTCTTGTTCTTGTAATTTTTCATAATCGAATAACGAAGCATCTTTAAATCCTGCCCATTTCAATATAGCTGCACTCGCTTCTGAGGATTTAAAAAAACCGTGTGTATAACAACCGAGTACTTTGTTATCTGGACTTATTGCACCGTCTTTTCTATTTCCTATTGTCAAAACTGGTCGATCCAAACCTAACCCCGTAGTTTGACCTGCATGGATTTCATAACCACTAATAGCTACATGATCAAACGTTAAGTAACCATCGATATTCTCCAACTGCTTTTCTGCCTGTAGATTTGTTTCAATTTCAAGCAAACTCAAACCCTTAACACTACCAACGGAACCTTCAATACCTAATGGATCATATATAAAATTACCGAGCATTTGATAACCACCGCAGATTCCCATGACTTTTCCACCATAACGTAAATGACGAAAGATCTCTTCCTTCCAACCTTGTGATTTTAACCAGTTTAAATCGGCAATAACGGATTTACTGCCAGGCAGTATAATTAAATCAGCGGACGGAATATTTTGATCTGGACCAATAAACTGAAATTCAATATCTGGGTGTAATCGAAGCGGATCAAAATCCGTATGATTACTAATGCGTGGTAATGCTGGTACAATTATGCGTAATTTTTTGTTAGGGAAGGACTCAGAATTATCATTTAAATTGGGTAGCGCATCTTC
>Ga0316207_10000647_pt1 | contig 52005 bp, 70 predicted proteins | sample 6weekpyrite_MG_FD_204943 | JGI IMG/M metagenome (GOLD analysis project Ga0316207, IMG submission 204943) | Microbial mat bacterial communities from mineral coupon in-situ incubated in ocean water Damariscotta River, Maine, United States -... | ecosystem: Environmental > Aquatic > Marine >...
CATCACATGGCAATTGAAGCAGCACGACCAACAGACGCTTCACATCGACACACCGATAGGCATCTATGTATTGGTGTCATCGCCCAAATAGGGGCGGCTTCGCAGTGATATAAGAATGCATTTCTACTGTCCCCTCCAGGCCGCTACCTGCTGATCTTGATGCGAAAATGGGGTTGGTGAAAAACATGAATTATCTATATTGAAGTCATAAGGTTATTAGTTCGTCACAATGGCGGAGCATGAAAATTAAAATCATGCTACTTAATTTAGTTAATAGCAGAAATATAAAGAATGTGTACTGATTTAAATTCTCGTGGTTTCTATGGCGAAACTCTTGTTCTTAAAAAAACGATAGGCCAGCGCCATTGATTTCGTGTGTGAGGTGTGAGGTTAAAACAGATGTGATGACTGGAGTGAGTGGAGAAGCAGCCGCCGTTAAACCTGACTCCAGATATTGAGTAATAACTTCAAGCGATGAGGGTTTTTGAGATAGTTCTGGTAGGTATAAGCACTGTGATGGCTATTCTTTATGCCGAATTGTTAATATTTACATTGAATTCAGTGGGTTACTTCGCCACAATGGCGGGTAGGAGAGAGGATGTTGAGGGGAATCAGACGGCTGCAGGGTCTCTCGTTGTTTTCTATATATTCACGGGTGGTTTGGTGATGCCTTGTCACAAAGGTTGCGCCCTCTTTTTACGCTTTTTTGCGAGTAGCTTAGATTTTAAGGAAGTACATGTTCGAACAAACCTTTAACAATCTCGATAATGTCCTGCGACAAGAGGCGGGCTGTACCACCGAGCTGGATTACACCGAGCAGACCTCATGGATGCTGTTCCTCAAGTATCTGGATGATCTGGAGCAGGAAAAGGCGATGCAGGCCGAGCTCAAGAATAAGCGCTATGAGTTTATTATTGACGAGCAGCACCGCTGGTCTAGCTGGGCGGCCCCCAAAACCGCAGCCGGTGAGTTTGACCATAACCATGCCTTAACAGGCGATGACCTGATTGATTACGTCAACCGAGATCTGTTTCCCTATCTGCAAGGCTTCAAGCAACGCGCCACCGGCCCGGATACCATCGAATACAAGATTGGCGAGATCTTTGGCGAAATCAAAAACCGTTTCAACAGCGGCTATTCCCTGCGTGACGCGCTGGAATACATCGACGGCCTGAGCTTTCGTTCACAGATAGAGAAGCATGAGCTTTCCCATATCTACGAAGCCAAAATCAAAAACATGGGTAACGCCGGTCGTAATGGGGGTGAGTATTACACCCCTCGGCCACTCATCCGCGCGATGATTCAGGTGATCAAACCGCAAATTGGCGAACGCATTTATGATGGCGCCTGCGGTTCTGCCGGCTTCCTCTGTGAAACTTATGATTACCTGCGCCACGGTGAAGATGGCAAAGGCGCAAAGCTAACCACCAGCCAGCTCAAAACCCTGCAAACCAAAACCTTCTACGGCAAGGAAAAGAAAAGCCTCGCTTATGTTATCGCCATCATGAACATGATTCTGCACGGCATCGAAGCACCGAACATTATTCACAGCAACACCCTGGCCGAGAACGTCAGCGATATTCAGGAAAAAGACCGTTACCATGTCATCCTCGCCAATCCCCCATTTGGCGGCAAAGAACGCAAGGAAGTGCAGCAGAACTTCCCCGTCAAAACCGGCGAGACCGCCTTCCTGTTCCTGCAACACTTTATCAAGAACCTCAAGGCCGGTGGCCGTGCAGCGGTGGTGATTAAAAATACCTTTCTCTCTAATTCCGATAACGCATCCAAAGCATTACGGCAGGAACTACTGGAAAGCTGTAACCTGCACACCATTCTCGACTGTCCCGGTGGCACCTTCCTCGGTGCAGGCGTGAAAACCGTCGTGCTGTTTTTTGAAAAAGGTGCACCCACGCGCAAGATCTGGTACTACCATCTCGACCCCGGCCGCAGCCTGGGCAAGACCAATCCGCTCAACGACAATGACCTGAAAGAGTTTGTCGAGCTGCAAGCCCGCTTTGCCGATTCCGATGAGTCCTGGACCGTGAACATCGGTGATATTGATCAGGAGACTTTTGACCTATCAGTGAAGAATCCCAACAAGGTGGAAGAAGATCCCCTGCGTGATCCGGAAGTAATTATCAACGAGATTGAAACACTCGATGCCGAGAGTGTGGAGATTCTGGAAGGGATTCGGGGGATGTTATGAGCCAAATATGGCCACTGAAAAAATTAGGTGATGTTATTGCTCTTGAGTATGGGAAGCCACTACCAAAGGAAAATCGATTTGAAGGTGGAAAATATCCAGCATATGGTGCAAACGGGATTAAGTGCCGAACAAATGATTCATTCTGTGATAAGCCAAGTATCATTGTAGGTAGAAAAGGATCAGCAGGGGAGGTTAACCTGGTTGATGCGGGCTTTTGGCCATTGGACGTTACTTACTATGTTACTTTTGACGAAAATAAACATGATCTAAAGTTTCTTTTTTACATGCTAAAGAAACTCAATCTCACGAGTCTTGCCAAAGGAGTTAAGCCCGGCATTAATCGCAATGATGTTTATTTGATAGAACAAAGTTTCCCCACCTTGCAAGAACAAAAACGCATCGTCGCCATTCTCGATGAAGCCTTTGCCGGGATCGATACAGCGATAGCCAATACCGAAAAAAACCTCGCCAATGCCCGTGAGTTGTTTGAAAGTTACCTCTTGAACTTGTTTATCGAAAAAGACGATAAATGGTCAGACTATAAGCTTGGTGATTTGTGCGACTTCTTAAATGGCTTCGCATTTAAAAGTAAAGATACAGTAGATGCTTCTAATGTTCAGTTAATTAGAATGGGAAATTTATATCAGAATAAGCTTGATTTAGATCGTAAGCCATCATTTTATCCAGAAGAATTTGCACAAGAATCTGAACGATACCTTCTTAATGAAGGTGATTTGATAATTTCATTAACCGGAACTGTAGATAAAGAGGATTATGGTTACACGGTAGAAATACCAAGGACAGACCGAGCTCTACTCCTTAATCAACGAATTGCAAAGTTTATAAATATTGATTCTTCTTTGGTAGAAAAATCGTTTCTCCTATATTTACTGAGATCGAGATTCTTTCTAGAATTTTTGTATGATTCAGCTAGGGGAGTAAGACAAGCAAATCTATCAACTGTCGCAATGAAAAACCTATCCGTTAGTCTGCCTCCTGTTGGCGAGCAACTAGAGATAGTAAAGAATCTTTCACAATTAGAAAATGATACACGACGTTTAGAAATTATTTACCAACAAAAACTCAACTCACTAAACGAACTCAAACAATCTCTGCTGCAAAAGGCCTTTAGCGGCGAGCTGACCGCCCGTAGCTGCCCAGAGCCTCAGGAGGCAGTCGCATGAAGTTTGATGTCTATTGCGATGAAAGTCGTCCCGATCTGCTTTGCTCTAATCAGCCGCCCGCACAATATATGGTGATTGGCGGCCTTTGGCTGCCAGCGGATCAGCGGGATCGTATGAAACAGGACATTCATGCCCTGCGTGATAAGCACAAGATTGGCGGTGAGTTTAAGTGGCAGAAGATTTCGCCTTCCCGTATCGATTTTTATCGTGAACTGGCCGATTGGTTTGTGGCCATGGGAGATCAGTTACGCTTTCGTTGTATCGCCGTTGATCATCGGCAAGTGGATCTGTTGCGCTTTCATGGTAATGATCAGGAGTTGGGGTTCTACAAATTTTATTACCAGATGCTTCATCACTGGATTCTTGATTTTAATGAGTATGCGGTTTTTTGCGATTTTAAGAGTAACCGGGTGGGCACTCGCTTATCAGAACTGGCTCGGTGTTTGGCCTGTTCGAATTTGTCATCTGAAGTAGTAAATGTGCAGGCGATTCGCTCGCGAGAATCTGTGTTGATTCAGGCCGCCGACGTGTTCACCGGGGTAGCAGCGGCAAAACTGAATAATCAATTGAAGGCGGGTAGCGCCAAGTGGGAGATGGTGTCACATTTGGATCAGGCCCTGGAGCGTCCCATTGCACCGACTTACCGTTCCGAGCAAAAGTTTAATGTGTTCAAGATCGATTTGGCAGGAGGGTGGTGATTTGGCGTTGCCACCTTTGGTGTATTACCAAACAGCGTTGGAATATCGTCGGCACTTTGAGCGGGTATATTGCCGTGGTCCGATAATTACATTCGACGGGGTTCAGGTGCGCTTTCGTAAGGGGATGTTTGACCACTGTTTTTTTGAATCGGTGCAGAGCAAGGATGACACGTTTTCTGCCAGGCGGGCGGAACGGATAGAATGGATCAGGGCGGTTCTTCAAGACCCAAACGCTGAGTTGCGTGAAGGGTGGGATAACATCAAGAAACGCCCGGCGAAGACTCGACGTGTGGCGATTGTTGTTGACAGCTATGTGGTGATTATCAGAATTCGGGGCCGGAAAGCGGATTTTGTGACTGCGTTTGTGGCGACAGGTCGGTCAATTGCGAAGATTAGGACAAATCCACGATGGACAAACTGAGGACATAAAAAAACCGCTGATTCGCCAGGCGGGCTCAGCGGTCAGGCCTTTATGGATTCTACTGCCACTGGCAGAGAACTAATGCTAGTTTAACAAACTATTTGCCATGTTCCACATGAAATTTAGCGTCCATAAGCGCCAATGCTTGAGCTTAATGCCGGTGGTGCGGTCGGGACTGTTTATGTAAAACAATAAGTTGGGCAGAAATAAGGGGCGCGCATTGGCATTGATCTCATAAATGCTGCCCACGCCTCGAGCTGGGCCTAAATATTTCTTGATTGGGTTTTGATTAAAAGCATGCTTGCAGCGGTAGATTTTATATGTTTTTTTTTTAAAACAATAAGTTACTATTTGTATGGGTGGCGCAGTTTTCTTGATTGGGTTTTGATTCTGTTGCAGATTGGGGCTATTGACCCCGCAAGTCAGCCCCCATGTCGCCCCTCAAGTGGCTGCTGGTCAAGAATGTTGTGTACGATCTTTCATAGAATGCCGTACACAAATTCAAAGTCGGAAGAAGTTATTGTAATGATGGAATAAACGGAATGAACGAAGCCGGGCTTAACGAATCAGAGACGCGCGCAGAACTTATCGACCCGGCCTTAAAAGAGGCAGGCTGGGGTGTGGTGGATGGCAGCCGGGTGCGGCGTGAAATGATCACGCTCGGGCGTTTGCAGGGCGCGGGTAAGCGCGGCAAGCAGGACATTGCCGATTATGTGTTGTTCTACAAGGGCCAGAAGCTCGGCGTTATTGAAGCCAAAAAGAAAAGCCTGCCTGATACCGAAGGCGTCGCCCAGGCCAAGCGTTATGCCGAACGGCTACAGGCCCGCTTTGCATATTCCACCAACGGTGTCGGCATCTATCAAATCGATATGCATACCGGTAAAGAAAATTATATTGATCGTTACCCCACGCCTAAAGAGCTCTGGTTAACTACGTTTCCAAAAGAACAAACATGGCGTGATCGCTTTGGTGATGTGCCGTTTGAAGATAAGGGCGGTTTTTGGCAACCGCGTTTCTATCAACACAACGCGATTAACAAAGTGCTTGAATGCGTCGCCGATAACAAACAAAGAATACTGCTAACGTTGGCAACCGGTACAGGTAAAACAGCAATTGCTTTTCAGATCGCCTGGAAGTTGTTTTATAGCCGTTGGAATTTAACTGGCGAACCTAAACGTCGTCCTCGCATTCTGTTTCTGGCGGATCGCAATATCCTCGCAGATCAGGCTTATAATAGCTTCTCGGCGTTTCCGGAAGATGCGCTGGTGCGTATCGACCCAGAGACTATTCGTAGTAGAGGACGAGTGCCAACAAACGGCAGCATTTTTTTTACTATCTTCCAGACCTTTATGTCGGGGCGTGATGCGGAAGGTAATTCAGTGCCCAGCTTTGGTGAGTACCCCGAAGACTTTTTTGATTTTATTATTATTGACGAATGTCATCGCGGTGGCGCAAACGATGAGAGCAACTGGCGTGGGATACTGGAATATTTCTCGCCTGCGGTGCAATTGGGTTTAACGGCAACGCCGCTGCGTAAACATAACGCGGATACTTATCGTTATTTTGGTGAGCCTGTTTATATCTACTCACTGAAGGATGGCATTAACGATGGCTTCCTAACGCCATTCAAGGTTAAACAGATTGCGACCACGCTGGATGATTATATTTATACCTCGGATGATCAGGTGATTGAGGGTGAGATTGAGGAAGGTAAGGTTTATGAGGAAAAGGACTTTAATCGAACCATCGAGATAGAAGAGCGGGAAAGATATCGGGTCAATCTGTTTATGCAGCAAATTAACCAGAAAGAAAAGACACTGGTATTTTGCGCCACTCAGAAGCACGCGCTTTTAATCAGAGACATTATTAATCAAACTAAGAGAAGTACTGAGCCTAATTATTGTGTCCGTGTTACCGCCGACGATGGTGCGGAAGGCGAACGTTTTTTAAGAGTGTTTCAGGATAATGAAAAAACCATCCCGACCATTCTGACCACATCGCAAAAACTTTCGACGGGTGTTGATGCCAGAAACATAAGAAATATTATTCTGTTGCGCCCGATAAATTCAATGATTGAGTTCAAGCAGATTGTAGGCCGTGGTACACGGCTGTTTGATGGTAAAGACTATTTCACTATTTACGATTTTGTTGAAGCCTATAAACACTTCAATGACACTGAGTGGGACGGTGAGCCACTTGAGCCGGAACTATGCAGTCGATGCGGGAAGTTGCCGTGTGAATGTATCAAGAATCCACCAGAGGCCTGTAAGGTGTGTGGCAACTTGCCCTGTACCTGTAAGCCTGAGCCAGAAGAGTGCCCCGTGTGTGGAGTGTACCCCTGTGAATGCGAGAAAAAGCCAAAGGTAAAAATTAAGTTAGCGGATGGCAAAGCCAGAAATATAAAAGATATGGTGGTAACTACATTTTGGGGGCCAGATGGGAAACCCATGTCAGCTTCGCAGTTTGTGGAATACCTGTATGGTCAGGTGCCTGACTTATTCAAGAATGAGGATGAATTACGGGCGCTCTGGAGTCAGCCCGATACCCGCCAGAAGCTGTTAGATCAACTGGATGAAAAAGGCTTTGGCTTTGAGCAGTTCGAAGAAATGAAAGCCATTGTCGATGCTATAGATAGCGATGTTTACGACGTTCTGGCTTTTGTAGCCTACGCATCGCCAACCGTTACTCGATTCGAACGAGTTAAAACACACAAAGGCCAGATATTTACTCACTATGGCTATAAGCAACAGGAATTTATTGATTTTGTGTTGTCTCAATACATTAATGAAGGTGTTGGTGAGCTGGCGCTTGAAAAATTATCAAGCCTTATAGAATTGAAGTATCACAATACAACTGATGCGGTTGCAGAGCTCGGCGCGCCAGCAAATATAAGAGAAGTCTTTGTTGGGTTTCAGAAATATTTGTACACGAATGATTTATAGCTAAGGTTTTTTAGGGCTAGAGGTGCAAACCATCTTACACTTCTTTTTCACAGACGTTGAAGGTTAAACGAACACATCATGTTTGATTCGTTGCTGCAAACTATACTAGCTCATGAAAACCTGGTGTTTTGGTCGGTGCTCATATCGGCCACTACCTTTGTGGGCACATTGCTGATTGTGCCTGTGCTTGTATGCCGCATACCTGTCGATTATTTTAGCCATACAAGACGTGAGCCCACTGCGTGGGTTGAACATCATCCCATTATTCGCATGGTGCTGCTACTCGCCAGAAATCTGCTTGGTTATGTCGTCATATTAATGGGGGTGGCTATGTTGGTATTGCCAGGGCAGGGGCTGTTGACGATTATCCTTGGTCTGATGCTGATTAATTTTCCCGGCAAGTACCGACTTGAACGCTGGCTGATGTCGCGCGCTCCTATACTCAGATCAGCCAACTGGCTACGCAAAAAGGCTGGCTATGAGGCGTTAATTGTTAACGAAAGGTAAAAAGAAGGTAAAGTAAAGGGATCAAGGCCCTTTAGAGAAAAACATCAGGCAGCTAGAGCAAAAACGATAGGGTCAGTGTCATTGATTTCGTGCGTGAGTAGTATGGCGGGGTTTATTAAGGAACCTCTGATTAATTGCATTGTATGTCATTGCGAGCGAAGCGCGGCAATCTCGACTCTATAAGAATCATCGAGTTATGAGATTGCTTCGTCGCTTAACTTCTCGCAATGACAATTAATCAGAGGTTTCTTAAAACACATGTGATGAGTGGAGGGTGTGAAGCAACAGCCGCCGCTAAACGTGCCTTCTGACATTCGATAGCTGCATCAACATTGTTCCATTCGGTACTTTCTGCCAGAATGGGCGATGTGCTTTTCAGCAACCGCCAGTTTTGTCGCCGCTTCTGTGCTTGTTCCCGCAGGGATATATTGCCTCCGCTCATCGAGCCAGGTGGACAGGCGTTATCGGGCCTTTGCGATGCTGCCGTTAATATTCGGCCTGCAGCAGGTACTGGAGGGTGCTTTGTGGCTGGCCCTGGCGCAGGGTGATGCCGGTGCCGCGCACAATCTGGCACTGGCCTTTCTGCTTTTCTCGCATGTGTTCTGGATGGGCTGGATCGGCTATTCGGCCTATCTGGTTGAGGAGGCACCGCGGCTCAGACGGTTGTTCCTGTCAATCGCGGTGTTTGGCGTGCTGTTCGGGGCAGTCATGTATGTGCCGTTGCTGTTCAATGATGCATGGCTGGTAGCGACGATTGTCCAGCATTCCGTCCATTATCAACTGAGTTTTGTTACCGATGGTTATGTGTCGCAGCAACTGCTCAGTCTGCTCTATATTGGTGTGATCCTGACGCCATTGCTGCTCTCTTCGGATCGTTATCACAACAGGCTGGGTGGTCTGGCGCTTGTTTCCGGCATTGTGACCTGGGCACTGTACGACTGGGCGTTTGTCTCGGTATGGTGTTACTTTGCCGCGATTCTCTCGCTGTATGTCTTTTATGCCATTGCCCGCGCCGCGCAGGAACACTATCAGGTTAGGCTGCGCGAAAAAGAGGCCGGCGACAACTGAGGTCAGTTATTATTCGCTTCGCTACGGCAACCCCCGTCACGAGGGCTCTCGTCCGCACCCGCGCCACAAATAAAAAAGGGCTGCCTGTCGGCAACCCATATTTATTTGGTGGAGGTGGGGGGAGTCGAACTGCCGTCCGTTCTTTTTGAATCAATCACTTGCAGAGCCATGTTGACCAGATGCAGACCAAGCGGCGGCGGACTTTTCGCCTGCGCTGGTGTTGTTGTTGGGTATGTACCTGGCGTAAGTGTCTGCGGTGAAGCGCCATGATTTGTGGCCTGCTTGTTCGGCTACCCACATGGGGGATTCTCCAGCCATCAGGGCGGTTGATATGCGAGTGTGGCGGCATTGGTATGGGTAGCGGTAGCGTACGCCTGCGCGTTTTAGAGCGGGTTCCCACATGGTTTTTCGGATGGGTTGGTCGCCTGTCCAGCGCTCGCTGGTTCTGGGGTTCTGGAAGATTTCCTCGCCTTTGAGGTATGTGTGAGATTTCTGGGCTTTGAGTGCAGTGATTGCGTATTCGTCCAGGTCAACGAATCGTTCGCCTGCTGAGGTTTTGGTGTCTTCGAATTCACTTGCCGCTTGGGTGAGGGCTTTGTTGATGCATGCTCTTTTGTTGATTAGGTCGATGTCTGGCCAGTCGAGTGCGATGAGTTCTGAGGGGCGTAGGCCTGTGCGTAGCCAGAATTTCACCATGTTTTTATTTTGACCGGTCAGGATGTTGATGATTGCTTGTTGTTCATCGTAGCTGAATGGGTCGATCTTGTTTACTTTTCGGGGTGAGCCTCGTTTCTGTCGTTTGATTTTCCAGCCAGCTAGCGGGTTGATTTCGATAATCTCATCTTCCACGGCATCATCCAGTGCAACGCGCATGGGTGACATGACATTGCCCATTGTTTTGGCAGATATGTCTTTAGTGGTAGCCCATTCTTTGGCGTGGATGCGCTTGAAGCCTGATACGGTTAGGTGTCCGAAGGCGGGGATCAGCTGGTTTCTGATCATCTTTCGGTAGCCATCCCACGTCGATGATTTGAGGTATGGCTTTACCGATTGCAGCCAATTCTCCAGATAAATGTTTAGCAGTAGAATGTCACCTGGTTGATGGGCGAACAGCTGTGCTTTCTTGCTGCCAGGAAAGTGGGTGATGTAATTGAATGAGCCCTCAGCAATCGCCAGTTCAATGCTTGCTTTAAATCGCTCTGCCCAGGCTAAGTTTCTGGGGGTGGGTTCTTTCTTGATGCGCTCTTTGCAGCGAACTCCTTTGTAGTAGAAGTCTATTTCGATGCTTGATTTGCTGCTTGGCCTAACGCCTTGCCTTCTACCCATTTGTAATATTCCTCAACATTGATTTGGCGGCGTTTGTCTGGATCTAGGATCCAGATTGTACCTTCTTGCCACTTGCCTGCTTTGATTTTAGAGTTAATGGCCTCATTTGAATAGCCAGACTCCTCGCAGAATTTACTTTGTAGTAGCCATTTCAATGACATAGTGGTTGCTCGCTGCTTGTAGCCATCTCGCTTCCTCACACTCTTAATATTCTGGTTGGCATGCTTTTGGCTGAGTGTTCATGCCAGTCATGCCAGCCGCCTCTAACGTTCTGTTTTTCACCATTCACAATCGCGCGGTACGAGTTGGTGATGTTTGTTTTGAACAGTAGTATTTTAGTTTCTACTGGCTGTTCGAGCTGGAATGACATTGAAGTTATCCAGCCGATAAAGTCTGTGCTTGGTCGATAGATCGGAGGCTCTCGCATTAGTCGGTCTAACATTTGTATTTCTTGCGACCGTTTTCCCCATGCGCTTAGCTGTTCCGGCGTGGCCTTGCGTAATAAAAACTCATTCATATTGCACCATCCTTGTGCTGTGTTTCCGGTAAGGTGGGTAACAACCCGTTAGGCGCCTGCATCTTTGCGTGTTGGCGTACTGTACGGATCATCGCCCATGCAATAATCGTCACACGTGCAATTAGGGTGTATGCATTCAGACTCTTTAACTGGCGTTACCTTTATTTGGTATTTTTTGCCGTTGATTGTCACCTGCTTTTTGGCCCCGCTGGGGTGGCCGTGCATCATGTGCGAAACAAGAGCGGATACCACATCCGCCTCAGCGTCGCGCTTTTCAAGTGCGATTCCGGCATCCCTGCCGTGGCGGTAAAGAAAAATTGAATCCGTTAACGGACTATGGCCAATTTTTATATTTTCGAGTTTCATTTTAATCTCCAGCGCCTAACAAGGCGCATTAAGTTCGCTCACTCTGTTCGCTGCGACGCGCTACCGCGCGCGCCTTATGCGCAACGTTAGCTGCAAAAGCCGTTCACATCTCTTGAGTGCCATCCATAACTAAGGGCGTTACTTATAAGTTTTCGGTCAAGCCAGTTTGAAATCTGTTCTGGTAGAGAGTTTTCCCAAGTTTCGCGTTCTTCTTTGGTGTTGAATTCATACAAAACCCAGATCTGATCTCCCATTGTTTGTGGTATCCATGCATGGCGAGTGGCAGAAACAGGAACATGAGGTTTTAGTGTTTCTGCTGGTCTTGTGTCGCATTCATATAAGTCCACTCTTAAAGCGCTAATAGTTTCGTGTTCCATCTTTTTCTCCAATTAAAATTACAGCTAACAATTGGCTCCAAGGGAGCAATGGCCGCGGCGTTTCTTGTCTTCGTTAAAGCTCAGTGTTTCAATTGTTCTCGGTTAGCTCAGTGTTGGCCATCGCCCCCTGAGCCTGTGCGTTAAATATCTTTCAGCCACTGTGCCAAAGTTGGGCCGCGTTTATCGCGTAGCCAGCACAGTAGCTCCATCAAGCGCATGGCGGCGTTATCTGGCCGCCGCTCACCGCGCTCCCATTTGCTCCACGTCATGGGGTGAACTCCCATCGCCTGAGCCATCTCCCGCTGGGAGAGGCCCAGTTTTTCCCTGACATCAAATGGCGTCATTAGCCGTTACCATTAGGATTAGATGGGGCGCGCTTAAAAATTGCTACGCCTGATGGAACACCAAATTCTTCACGAACTTCCCTGTTGAGGTTTTTACCGGCATTCCGGCCATGAGCGCGAGGATTAGACGCGATGGAGGCGCGAAGGCCAATTTTTGACTTCAGGTTGGAAAGTTGCTCGGCACTCAAATTAGTTTCAGCCCATTCTTTGCATTCATTTGTAAGCTGGATGTTCATGTCTTTTCTCCTTGATTCCGGCTTGGCCTTATTGCCTGCCTTTGATTATTAGTATAACCCAATGGGTTGCCGTGTCAAGAATCAAAAAGAGAAATTTAACAATTAATTCCAGCGGATAAACCGCTGAATACGTGCGTTATATGCTATTCATGGTTAGTAGCATTCAGAGAAAAGGGCGTTACCTTTCTCAGTTGTTTTTTGCCATTGCTTAACAAGTTTTTTGTAGTCATCAGCCAACTTTCCGAGCTTTGCGCCTATCTTCACTTTTTTGTCTATATCTTTGCAGGCGTTGAATTCTGGTATCAGCTCATTTTGAGCGTTTAAATTGTCTTCAATTGCCTTGCTTATTGCTTCTGACTCAGCGTCGTTTTTGTTGTTTCTAGATTCAAAATAGATTTGCGCTGCTTGATCTCTAATGCGCCCAGAATGGTCACACCTATTAATCAAAGTTATCAGCTCTGACTTTGTCAGTTTTTCAAAAGGGATGTTTTTCATATCCAGCCTCGCATATAACAATGCAAATTCACAAACGACCGTGGCCCGCGTTGCTTGTTTGAATTGTCAATTAAATTAATGTTCATCGTTGTTGTCTATTTCGGTGTTGCCCACGGCGTGTGATTTGCGCCGTTATATTTCGCTTTTACTGTTATCTGGCAATAGGTTAAAGGCTGCCTCTTTCATTTGGTCAACCAGATACTCAAGGTCTGATAAGCTTCTATGGTCAAACCTTAAATACCCACCTTGCCCGTCATTAATTTCACACCAACAAGGGTGTGGTGCGCCTACGCTGCCTGTAAAATTTCCAACTTTCTTTTCCATTCTCGCCTCCAAAATATAACTAATCATTCAACCAGACGGTCATGTCTCCGTCTGCTTCCTGCAAGGGCATCATGCCGCTTGGTTAATTCCACGTTATGCCTTTTCCCCGTGGATATCCGGGAAATGCTTTTCTATTTCTCTTGCAGTGTCGAAATCGGGGCAGATAATAATTTCTCTGCCATCCTTTAGCGCGATATTCCCCGGTCTATTTCCGTGACCGCAGCAGCTCGCAACAGTTTCAATGCCGCAATCGTTTAGCGATTTCACCAGCGGCTTTATGCATTCATCAATTCCGTTATTTATTTTATTGCAATCGTTATTTCCGCATAAGTTACTCACCCTAATGCACCTCCCTGTGTGTAATTATTCTTGCGCCGTCTGTATGCTCAATTTCAGGGTCACACCAACAATTAGCGCCATTTTCCAGATCATGCTCTGGGTAGCAGTCGGGCATAACTACACGCTCGTTCTGATCCGCTTTGTCAGCGTTTGTGGTTGGTGTTCCATGTTCGTTGCTATCACTCATAATCTCAATCCTCAGTTGTTCAGGTCGCGGCCAGCACAGCTACACGTTATACCGCTTAATCAAATTCTATATATTCATCTCCAGAATATGTATGTAGGTAAAATGTTGGCAGCGGTCCATTTCTAAACATCAACATTTGTTCGTCTGGAATATTACTCAATATTTCCCGTAGCTCTCCGACTGTTGTTGGTTGGCCAATTTCATACCTAAAACTTTTAGGTGGCGACCCGATAGCTTCTGCTCCAGTCGGTATAACTAAACGCTCTACGCCGACACTTCGCGTCGGTGTTTCATCGTTCTTTCTGGCTTCACTATTTCCGGTGGTCATAGTTAAATTATCCTCGCTCTTTCGGGTACCCTGGCTAAAACGGGATATCATCATCGAACTCATCAAACCCTTGTGCAGGTGCTGGGCTTTGATTGCTCGGTGCTGCGCTGCTTTGGTTTTGATGCTGGTTTTGTCCGCTGCTGTTACCTGGTGCGCCTTTGCTATCGAGCATTTGCATTTCGCCGGCGATGATTTCGGTGGTGTAGCGGTCTTGGCCGCTGGTTTTGTCTTGCCATTTACGGGTGCGGAGGCTGCCTTCTATGTAGACTTTTGAGCCTTTTTTTAGGTACTCGCCTGCGATTTCGCCTAAGCGATTAAAGAAGATGACGTTGTGCCATTCGGTGCGTTCTTGTTTTTCGCCGGTCTGTTTGTCTTTCCATGATTCGCTGGTGGCGATGGTGACGTTGGTGACGGCTGCGCCGCTGGGCATGTAGCGCACGTCTGGGGTTTTGCCCAGGTTGCCAACGAGTATGACTTTGTTAATGCCTCTGGCCATTAGGTGGTTGCTCCTGACTGGTTTAGCATGGCGGGTGCTGGCCATGCAGCAAGTATGGCGTTGTCTTCTAGTTCTGAGATGCAGGCGGGGCATAGGCGCTTGCCGTCGTCGTCGGTGGTGAGTTCTTCTTTTCGTGTTTCTTTGTTGCAGCGCTGGCAGTCTAGCCGGTTGTCGGTGGTGAGCGGTGGTTTTGGGTTGGTTTGGCGTATGATCTCCAGCCCTTGTTCGGTGATGATGTATGGTACGGCGTGCGTTGATGTCGGGCTCATTCTCTTCGCCGCGGCGGTTAGGATGAAATCACCATTCTCAAGGTATTGGGCTGCCGGGCGGTGTTTGTTGTTCATGACGCCCGCTGCTTTCATGGCGATGTACATCGCTGTTGTGGTGACGCCTAGCTCGATTGCGGCCTGGCCTTTTGTGTAGGTTTTCATGTTATGCCCACCTGGTGTGGTTGGTTAGTAGTCTTAGGTATAGCGTTTTCTGTTTAGGGCCAAGGCTAGTGAGGTCGGTTAGTTTGATCGACTGTCGGCGCTGCTTGCATAGCGCTTCTGCGTTTTTCGCGTTGTGAAAACTGACGAGTAGGCATAGAAAGGTGGCATCTTTTCTGGTAATTCTGTTGATGATGCTTTTAATGCGTCCGATCGCTGGTGGCAGGGCGCGATGGCTTTTTACGTTGTCTAGCCTTGTTGCTATGTCTGGGTATATGCCAAATAACCCGGTGCGACCGGTTTGCCGCTCTATGTAAATGACTGATTCTAGCCACGCTTCACAGAACGCCTCGCGCGGGGTGGTGATACCATCCCGCTCTTCGGGTTTTAGTGCGAGAAGCGCGGCGCTCATTACTCAGCGACCTGGCTGGGGAATTGTACTACGTTGGTGATGTTGCCGATTCTACCCATGACGCGTTTATTGGCGCTGTTGCGCAAAGGAGTGGGTGCTGCTGGCACCTGCTTAACGTAGGTAGTGATTTCGGCCGGTGGAATCACCAGAGCCTCACTGATGCTGCGCAGTAGGTTGCTGAACATCAGCTGGTTGGTGTGGCTGGGTAGTGTTATGACGAGTTCCATGGGTGCCTCCGTTATGCGCTGAAGTTGCCGATGTATGCGTTAATTTCTTCGAGTGTTTTTTCTTTTAGCGTGTCTTTAAATTCCTGCGCGACTGCTTCCTTGTGGACGTCTAGCTGGGTGATGCGCAGTATGTAGCGTGGGTTGTCGGTATCTGCGTGGATGCTTAATCGTAAGGTGTATTCACGCTCGCTGAGGTCTTCGTATGGTTTGCATTTGAATATGAATGCGGCGGGCAGGTTGTCGCCTTTTGCCCCGATTTTTTCAAGTGAGCTTTTGGATGCTGCGAGGCTACCGTGTTCGTGTTCGCCTCTTTTAATAGCCTCAACGGTAATTTTTCGAATGGAATTGATGGCTGTTTTTGTGTCGATTTCGCCGTCGTTCTCATCGATGGCGGTGATGTAGTCGCGCCAGTCTTCTAGCCACTCCGACAATGTTTTTTGGTCGGTCTTATTGCAGTTGATAGATAACATCGCGCTGTAGGGTGCGCTCTTTGTGAGGCAGAGTATGGCGGTGTGCTCTGCGTGGCCGGGTTTGGCTTGATTGCCGAGGTCAAAAAATGCGACGGCCGTCATGTTTTCAGCACCGATGAATAACTGCTCTGCGCCGGTGTTGATGTAGTCGGCAAAGTCCATCAGTGATGATGTGGTCATGCAGCCCTTGAAGCGGCTGCGCTGTTTTTGAAACTTCTCGAGTGATTCTAGTTTTAAGTTGCTAGCGATGGCGATAACCGGCGTATCTGCCTGTTCAATTTGGGTGACTGTTGCGGCAAGGCTTTCAATTTTTTCTATGGCTGAACGGTCGATCATGATTATTCTCCTTGTGATTTTTTGATGTAGTCAGGCGCTGTTGCGCTGGGCATCATTGAAAGTTGGTCGATAGGGTAAAGCGTGATCTGGCCGCCCTGATTGACGAACATGGGAGTTGATGTTTTATCGTTTTCACCCTGTGTGCCGTTTGCGGTTGGTTTTTTATATACCAGCTCGTGGTCCACTGTGACTTGCGCGCTGTTTTCAATGCGCTTGAGTGTGAGGTTGATTGAAATCTTGCCTTCTCTGCCGTGATGGATGACACCCGCTGCCACATCTGAAAGCGTGTGAGCTATTTTTTGGTCGAATACGCCGCCGTATAAATTGGCGAGAAATTCCTGTACCTCTGTTGGTGTGGTCATATTTCCCCTCCTGTTGTTTGGTTTTACTAAGCCCCGGCCCTCGACTACGCGAGAGGCTGAGCCTGTGACACCTCAACCTTTAACCCTCAGTGCACAGTGGCGGGGTGGTGTGTTGGCGTGGGAGTAATGGTGTACAATCGTGCAGTATATGTCAAGAACAATTGTGCACTTTTATAAAAAAAGTTAGACTGAGTGTTGATTAGGGTATGGCGGGCTGTGCCGAGTTAAGCGGTTGCGTGATGTAGTGCCAGGAGGCAGGTAATTACATCGCCTGCCTGCTCGAGTGATTTTTTATAAAAATAATTGGAGAAGGTTGTGGATAAAGATGACGTTAAAAGTGTAGTTAAAAACTACCTGAAATCAGAAGAGGGCAGGTTATTGATACTGGAACTTATAGCGGGCGAAGCCGGTGATGATGCTCTTATTTTTTCTTCTTCTCAAATAAATCAGATTTATCAATCCCGGAAATCAATTCCAGGCAAGAATACATGGAAGATAGACGTTAATGGGAATAAGGTTGCTTTTGCACGATTACATAATGACCGTGTTATTGAGGCTTACGCTCCTGTTTCTTTAGATAAGGCGAGCATTTATGCCGCCTCTATTATTCATGGTTATCAACCACCACGTTCCCTTGTTCGTCTCGATAAACCGATTGATTAAATTCGACCTGAACCAGATCATCGGCACGCTGCTTTAATCTGTAGAAGTCTAGTGTGGAGAAGTCTAGCCACGTGTCGTCATCATAAGCGTTGAGCATGTCTTTGAAGGTTCCAACGGTAATAGAGGGTTTGTATTTTTTCATTTTGATTGCCTTTGTCCCTTTTACTTTTTGTCGTTACTGTATTTAGCTTCTTGCTCGGCCACTCGGTTGATGTAGTCGCGGCCCTGTTGCGATGAGCTGGTATAGTTGTTGATTAGTGTTTGCAGATGGCCGTTCTTTATGAGGTCCGTCTGTAAGTTCGGCATGATTAGTTGCCAGCCGCTGAGTTTAAATGCTTTTGCTAAATCGTCTGCTATTTCGATCGATGGCTTTCGGTCGCGGTTTAGAATGAAGTGAATCATTCTGAGTGATACGCCGCTTTTTATTGCCAGCTCTTTTTTTGACATGCCAGTCACCAATAAAAGAGCATTTATATTTTGAATGAGTGTTTCGGATGATGCTGGTCTTTTGTTCATAATCAGTAGCATAGGCTCACTCGCGGGAACATTGGTGCAATTCATGTACAATTGTTCTTGACAGTTAAGTGTACAATCGTTCACTATTCGGGGCATGGAAAAAACATTTTTAGAAAAAACTCTCAGAATGGTGGCCTCATCAGATATCCCGGTGGCTAAGATGTGCGCAGAGGTTGGTGTTTCCATCCGCTGGTATTACAAGCTGACCAGCGGCGACATTAAAGACCCCAGTGTTAACAAGATCCAGCGGCTGCATGATTATCTTGCTGAGCGGCAGAAGCCGGACGCTGCATGATGGATAACGTTATTCGCTTTCCGTTGGAGCGCTGGTTTCCTGAACAGCGGGCGCGGGCGTTAAAGGAGTTCTGGTGGATTCCACCAGCGTCAATCGAGGCTTTTCTTCGAGGGCATCTTCCTGTGTCACATGCAAAGAGGCCCATGAAATGAGGCGGTCTATCGGGGGTGCGAGTGCGTCGTCATCATTAACGGCATCGCGCTTTTCTTTGAGGTGGTTGAGTACGCTTTTAATGGCGTGCTGTTCCAGGTTATTGATGGCCCCTGTGAGTAGGCCAATCTGGAAACTCATGATTAAGTTTTCATTAGTCAGTTCTTCGATGCGTTGGTGTGGTGTGCGGTCTTCTAGCACGGATACCTTCGCGTTATTAGTCATAGGGGCTTCCCTCGTTTTGTTGTTTGTTTCTGGCGATTTAAATAATAACACGGGTGTTGCTCCTATTTTTTTAGCGTTTTAGCGCAGGTTAATTGATTTCGATGGCCTGGGCACTGTGGTTACAGGGAGGGGTTCACAATGACAAAGGAGCGTGATCAGTACGGTGTTGATCCACTGGATGCTGCGATATACGACGCGGTGCATGATTACTGTGATCCGGTAACAGGCCGCCGTGGGGTGCCTGCGTTAAGTAATGCGATGGGGTGGGGCGCTTCAATGTTGCAGAACTATGCGAATCCTAATGAGCCTTCGCAGTTTTCAATAACACAAATTCGCGCCCTTATTTTGCGCACTGGCGACAAGCGCCCGTTGCGCCAGTTGGCGCATGACGTGGGCGAAGCGTGTTTCCCGCTGTTGGTGACTCAATTCCCGGGTGATTCAGATTTGCTATCGGCGTGGGCTGATTGGCAGGCGGAGATTGGCGAGACGATGCAGAAGGCGAAGGCCATTTTAGATGATGGCAAGGTGGTGGCTGTTGAGGTAGATGAGTTAAGGCGTGAGCTGATCGAGGATTTTGAGAAGGGGTTAGCGCTGCTGGATGTGTTCAAGGGTATGCAGGAGCCTGAGAAATGATTTGGCTGTTATCACTTCTGTTAGTTGTGCTTTATGCGCTGGTGCGGCTTGGCGCAAAGGCGGCGATTGAGTTTGATTTTAGTATGCCGGTGATCGACTGATGCCGCCTGAAATAATTGGCATTGCGGGTGATCCGCGCGCGATTGAGGCGGTGAGTACGTTTCTTGTGCAGGGTGGTTGTTATGTGATTCAGCCTGATGCAAATGCCTGGGACGCGGTTCTTTATGAGATTGCTGATGCGCTGGGCCACCCGGAGTGCGGCCTGGTGGTGGTGCTGGTGGCGACTGATGCGGCGGCTTTGTTTGTGCGTGACCGTGGCGGGTTGGTATTACACCTGCGCTGTTGTGAGGACGATGAGCGGCCTTGTGTTGATTTTATTGATGGTGACACTGTGTTGAGGGGTGATCCTGACGCGCTTTGTTTGGCGGTGAAGGATGTTCTTACTGAGGGTAAAACGCTGGAGGTGTGTGATGGGTGAGCTTCTATTGCAGTTGTTTATTGTATTGGGTGTGGTCGGTGTTGCGTGGTTGGTGGTGTGTGCGATTCCTTATTTTGAAATTATTCAGAGAAGCCGCGCCGGGTGTGCTGAAGACCGTGCGGGTGATGATTGGCAAGACGATGCTTCTAGCGGCGCTCGCTGATCCTAAGGTTTTTAACTACGTGATCTTGGTGCTTTATGCGCTTAACGCAGGTCGGTGGGCGTGGCATGGCAGTTGGGTTGATGTGAGTTATTGGTTCTTTGCGTTTGGAATTACAGCAACGGTGACATGGGGGTATGGGCGGTGATGTTAAATTTTTTCGTGCTTATAGTGGGTGTTGTTATTGGTGGTTTTTCAGTTCTGTTTTGGTTGTTAAAAGAATCTGGTGGGCTTTGGTTTGGTGATTAAGGCGAGAAGTATCGGTTGTATTACAGATGTCGTGGCAACTGCTTTTGTCGGCCTTTCTGATAGTGCACGTTCGGCGACATATCAGCTTACTTGTTACCGTGATGCATTGCCTGAAGTCGTTACTGAAAAAGACAAGCGGCCTTATTACCGGCAGCTTGAGAAGAGGGGGCGTTACCGATGAGTGAAAATGGATTTGATTATAAGCAGTGGGCGTTGGCAAGGTTTAAACATTACCGCGAAGCGGCGGTGGCTGAGGGTGTTGATGCTGATTTTTCACTTGAGTACGCCTATAAAGCTGCGGTGTTGGCTGAGTTGTTAGCGGCTGCTGGGCATGGTGAAGCGTTGGCGGCGGTGGTGATTGGTGATGTGCCTTTGGCTGAATCTGGTGTTGTGTTGAGTGATGAAAAACGTGCGCTTGAGTTGTTGATGGATAATCATTTTGACCGCCATACGCCGTGCATGGTTTGTATTCCGAAAAGTAAATGGCGCGAAGCGATGGAGTTGGCTGGTGGTAGCTAGGCGAGCAACGCATGCGGACCCGACCTTTGAGGCTGCTTGCCGCATGCAGATTAACGAGCTTGGCTGCAAGGCGTGTGTGCGACGGTTGATGCTGAGTGATGGCACTGTGCGTTGTTCGCAGGGGAAAACGTTTCCGCGTTGTAAGCGTGAATTTAAGGGCTTTAAGTTGGATGAGGGGGTGAATGATGATTAAGTTGAATAAGCTAATTGCGTATTTTAGCGGCGCTCGAATGTATTTAGCAACGGCAATTGCTTTGCTTGTATGGGGTGATCTGTATGAGGCCACGCCCGGTACTTTTCTCGCTGCACTCATCTTGTTCTTTTTTTACTTTTTAGCGCGTATTGATGAGTCTATTCGGGCGCTTGGGGGTGGTAAGTGATTAAGCGTATTCGGCAGTGGTTTTGTGGGCATCGTTATGGGTTTTGGGTTTATCAGAAGCCTGTTAAGCCTGGTGATAAGCCGGTGGAGCATAGCGTTTGTCGGAAGTGCGATTATTTAAGGGTGCGTGACGGGGCAAAGAAAGCCGAACGGATAGCGGGGCTCAGAAAAGCAGCTGAATACCAAAAGGCACTGGGTAAGATGCTGGAAAATGTCGCGGATGTTGCTGAAAAGCCTTTATCTTTATTTGCTGAAATTTCCGCGTGGAGTGCTGGCATGGCGCATTTAAGCATGATTAGTAGTGCGCCGTTAAAGCCGTTTGTGGGCAAGGGCAAGCCGACTAAAGCCAGTGCGGATTTGAAAGATGGTGAAGAGTTGATTGTGCTTAGTGGTGCGTCTGTTGAGGTGAGGTCTCAAGCTGAATTAGAAGGGCTTTTTAATAAATTCAAAAAACGCCATTCTGAGGGTGATGTTGTAATTATTGATAAGGATAAAGAAAAGCGTGCTGGTGCGGTGTGTAAGCAGGCGGGGCTGAGTGGGTGTAATGTTTCGCCGGTTGAGGTTTCTGTTAGTGGAGCAATTATGGATAGGGATTTTGTTGATATGGTGGCGGGCGCTGTGAAGCGGGGTAAGGAATGACAAGCGAGCAGCTTGCGACCATCGGTACTAATGAAGCTGTGGCTATAGTGGGTGCTGTGTCGCATGAGCATCTAAAGCAGTTGTGGGATCGTCGGTTGACGCCTGATGCGCTTGGTTTGAGTGAGGCGCAAGCAAGGGTGCTGTTGATCGCGCAAAATACGGCTTATATGTTCGCGCAGCAGCAGTTGGTGTTGAGGGCTGCACATGAGGTGTTGGGGATGATGCGGGTTTATGCTGATGTTAATGGTGGGGTGAGTGGATGAATCAATTCTCAATGCTTCAAACCCATGAGCTACGCATTGATCTGTTTGCTGGTGGCGGCGGTGCTTCTACCGGTGTTGAGCAGGCGACGGGTGAGGCGGTTGATATTGCGGTGAATCATGACCGGGATGCGATCGCGATGCACCAGGCGAATCACCCGGGCACTGAGCATCATGTGAGTGATGTGTTTGAGGTGAGCCCGATGGATGTGACTAAGGGTCGGCCTGTTGGGTTGTTGTGGGCATCGCCAGATTGTAAGCACTTTTCTAAAGCGAAGGGTGGTAGGCCGGTGTCGAAGAAAACACGGTCGCTTGCGTGGGTGGTGATTAAGTGGGCGAAGCTGGCGCGGCCTCGCGTGATTGCGCTGGAGAATGTTGAAGAGTTTCAAAAATGGGGCCCGTTAACGAAGGATGATAAACCTTGCCCTGAGCGTGTTGGGCAGACGTTCCGGCAGTGGGTGGGTGAGCTTGAAAGGCTGGGCTATAAGGTAGATTCGCGTGAGCTGCGGGCGTGTGACTATGGTGCGCCGACTACCCGTAGGCGTTTGTTTCTGGTGGCGCGTTGTGATGGGTTGCCGATTGTATGGCCAGCACCGACGCATGGTGCGCGGGGTAATCCCCTGGTTAAGCGTGGCAAGTTACTGCCGTGGCGCACCGCTGCAGATATTATCGATTGGCGTATTCCGGTTAATTCGATCTTTATGACTAAGGAGGAGGGTAAAGCGGCGGGATGTAAGCGGCCGTTGGCGGATAATACAATGCGGCGTATTGCTAGAGGCGTTGAGCGTTATGTGCTGGATGCGGATGAGCCTTTTATTGTGCCGAATACACAAGGTGGTTTAGTGGTGCCGTCGATTGTGCCGATCGCTAATTATGGTGGTGGGCAGGTGGCTGCTAATGATGCGGGTGAACCGCTGCGTACGATAACTGCTAATCCTAAGGGTGGATCACATGCGTTAGTCTCTGCCTTCCTGGCGAAGCATTACGGCGGTGGCTATACCGGTGCGGGCATTGATGCACGTTCGCCAACCGATACGGTGACGACGCAAGATCATCATGCATTAGTCACCAGTTCAATGATTAAGTTTCGCGGGTCTAATGTTGGTTCTGCAACCGATGAGCCGGTGCCAACGATCACGGCGGGTGGTACACACATAGGTGAGGTGCGCGCATTTTTGATGAAGTATTACGGCGCGGGTGAAGGGTCTGAGGTTGATGGGCCATTGCACACGGTAACGACTAAAGATCGCATGGGCTTGGTGACGGTTGCCGGTACTGATTACCAGATTGTCGATATCGGTATGCGGATGCTTTCACCGCGTGAGCTTTTCCGTGCGCAGGGCTTCCCTGATGATTATGTGATTGAGTTTGGCGCGGATGGTAAACGACTGAGCAAGGCCGCGCAGGTGCGGATGTGTGGCAACAGTGTTTGCCCGCCGTTGGCTAAGGCGATTATTGAGGCGAATGTAGGTGTGACTCAGCGGCTGGTGGCTGCGTGATGGTTCAATATTTGACAGGCGAGCGGGAGTGGGGCTATAGTCAGCCCGTCGTCACACAATTGACGACCGGGATTGACAGCCTGAAACTCCGAGCGCTAAGGCGCTCACTCGAAGCGCTTTTTTTACGTCCAAGATTTATGGTGGGCTGTATGGGGGCGCTTTCGAGCGCGCCGACCCTCGGATCGGTCTGTCAACCCCGTATGGCCTGCCACCTTAAAACGATTGACAGCGTTTGTGGCAGTTCTCCAATACAGACCGAGGACGCTGACATGGAAAATCTCATACCTATCGCTAGTAGATTCATTGCTGGTACCCCCACTAAAACCGTTAATGGCCGTAAGCTACATTGTTATCTTGAGGTTGGGCGTGATTTCTCAAACTGGATAAAAGGGCGCATTGAGCAGTATGGTTTTGAAGAGGGTATCGATTACATTGTAACGCTCGCCAAAACGGGCGAACGTCGAAATATCAAAAAAACCAATTACTTTGTCTCGCTCGACATGGCCAAAGAGCTGGCGATGGTTGAGCGCACTGACAAAGGCAGAGAGGCCCGCCGGTACTTCATTGAGTGCGAGAAGCAGATCAGAGAGCCATCGCCACAGAAAACCCTTCCCGCGCCCCCTGTGAAGCGACAGCAGCTATTCGTTGCAACGGTGGAGGGTGATAGGGTGGGTTCTATGTTGCCCGTCTCTGATGACTTTATGTTGATTAGCCGTGAAGAGCTGAATGCGCTGCGCCGTCCGTTTGATTATTTCAATGTCGTGGCCCCTGATGCGGTGGCTGTGTTTGCGGATATCGAGCGACGCCGCGGTGGTGTTGTGGGTGGTGATCGGTAGGCATGGGGATTACGACTAACTGGAATGAGCACGAAGATGCTGCGCTCTATGAGTTACCTCATCGGGCGCAGTTGCTTTACTTGCGATGTTTGCGGCGTTACATGGACTATTCGACAGGTGTGGTGGGTCGGTCTCGTGAGGTTAGTCGGGATATGTTCTGTGATGTGCTGGAGGTCTCTGAAAGTTATACGGCCAATAATCGACGTGCTAAACCGACGTTGCGCGAGGTGCGAATATCGTTGAGCCAATTGGAGCGCGTTGGTTTGATTGAACGGTTGCCTGGTAGGCGTGTGAGTAAACTGATTGAGACCTATGTTTTTTTCTTGCCTTTGGCAGCATGGGATAATTCCGTATCGAATAGTGACGTCACAGTGACGTCACAGTCACGTCACACTAGTCACGTCACCACAGAACCAGAGTTAAAAGAAAATGTTACGCAGAGTGACGTCACAGTCACGTCACAGTCACGTCACACTAGTCACGTCACACATCCGGTATCCGGTAATACTACTGCTACTACTCACGCGCGCGAGGCTCGGTTCTTTGCGATGCATGAAGGTTGGGTGGCGGATGGTGAAAGTTTAAAAGCGCATGCAAGGATGCAGGGGGTGTTGATTGACTCTCTGCCGACTGATGGTTATGCGGAGGTGTTGGGTGAGTTTAAGTCTTTCTGGATGGGGCAGGCTCGTGAAGAGACGCAGGCTGGTTGGGAGGGTAAGTTGGTGAAATCGATTAAGCATAAGTTGAGTCAACCGAAAGGAGGTGGTGATGGGCAGTCCAGAGCAAGTGGGTGCGGTGGTAAGTCGGGCGCTGACAACTTCATTAGTGGGATCAAAAAAAGAGCCCAGCAACGAGGCGGTGATCAGTGATGCATTGTTGGTGTTTGTTGATGAACTGTTCGTTAAGCTCAATGCTGATTATCCGTTGACTTGGGCTGCGCAGTTTAAGGGTGATGATGGTGCTGCGCTGGCTGATGTTGCGCATGCGACGTGGGCGGAAAGGTTGGTGGGATTTACGCCTAAGCAGATTATGCGTGCTTATGCGAAGCTGGATGCGTTACCTGAGTACGTTAAGTTTGCGCCTGGTCCTAAGGCGTTCAGGTTGTTGTGTGTTGCGGTGAAGCGGGCGGATGAAGAGCATGAGCGTTTTCTAGCAAGGCGTGAGCGGCGTTTGTTGCCCAGGCCTAAGCCTTCGCCTGAGGCGTTGGCTGAGCGGCGTAAGAAGATAGCTGATGCATTGGGGCGGCCGTTGTCGTTACGTGGTAGTAGTCAGGGAGGTGAGTGATATGGCGAGGATGTTGAGTGGCGACACCAATCAAATCAAGGTAGCTGAGGCGTTGCTGTTTGTTTGGGCGCGTGTGGAGGAGGCTGAGCTTCGGCGGTTGGCACCGGGTTGTACGCTTTCAGGGATGCTGTGTGGTAGTGGTGGGGGTGAGATGCCGAATGGTGTGACGGTTGAAGATATCGAGATGGTGGGTGTAATGATGCAAGATTTGGCGGTGGTGTTTCCTTCACAGTATCGGGTGTTGTATTTGTATTACAAGAAGCGGATGAAGATTGATGATGTGCGAAAGGCGATGGATGATATTTCTCGGTCGTCGGTGAAGAAGTTACGTGTGAGTGGTTTGGTTTATGCGGTGGCTTGGATGCGGCGACATGAAAAAAAGTGTTGACGGGGGTTAACCTTAAATGTATAAATTCATTCAACCTGCGGTTTTGTGACTGCGGGATAAAAGAAACCAGCTTAGCGGCTGGTTTTTTTATGCCTGACTTTTAGCAACAGCCACTCCCTTCCGGCTATGTTGGTTAACGTGTTGGGCTTTGCGGCTGAGTGCTCCCTCTCCTGGTACGAAGGCCGCTTCTTTAATTTCTTTACGCCACTTCTGATATCACAACCGCGCTTGATGCGCAGGGGTTGCGCGATGACTGGCTTGATAGTCGGAGTGGTGTGTGTGGTTTTTTTGATTGGCGCTGCTGTAGGTGCTGCACTGGTGATGTGGTTGAGGTGTGGTGATGAGTGGTGAGCTTGTGGCCTATGGGATTTTTGATATGGTTAAAGATTGCATGGGTGGGCATCGCGAAGATGGATAAGTTTCCGGTTAATGCTAATTCAATTGTTGCCTATATTGTTTCAGTGTTCGCAACGGTTAAGGGTGTTGTATCTGATATCGATCTCGTGACGTTGATTGGTATAACAATCGGCGTGGTGACGTTGCTCGTCAATTGGTATTACAAGCACCAGCAGCACAAGCGTGATGAGATCAGGCTGAAGATGCAGCAGGGTGAAGATGTTATTTCCGATTCATGATTGTTTTGGGTCCTTCCTGAGGGTCTGCCCATCACGGGTAATTCGAACCGCGCTTTTTTTCTAGATTTGGAGTCCTATAGGGGGTTCCGGTTCCGGGTCTTCTTTCTTCTTTCTTTTGTTTATTGGTGGTGAGTAATGGCGAAGCTAAGCAAAAAAGAGAAAGCGGCAACGCGGCTTGAATTACAGAACCCTGAATACGCCGGGTTAACTGGTCAAGAGAAAGCGTTGCAGTACAATGCGAGCACAGTGGCCTCGACGCGATTTGTCTCGGGCGCTGAGATGATTGCAGTAATCAGCGCAGCTGATCTGGCTAATTTAACGTTGGATCAAAAAACCAATCTGTTACTACTTCGAGATGAGGAAGTAGACCTGGACACAGCCGAAGGGATTGCAAAAGTTGAAACCGTTTTTTTTAGCGAATCATCTGCGTATGTGAAAGTGATTGCGCTCAAGAACATCACTGTTAAAAAATTCAAACAGATTACCCATGCTGATGTTCAGGAGGTGCTTAAGTAATGGCGCAGGATTTAGGGCAAGACTTTAGCACACACGGCGTATTAACAGCCGTTGCTGGGTTGGCGGCGGTAGCGGCTGGCGCAGTTGATGACGCAACAGAAATGAATTTTAATGAGGCGAATGCACCTCTCGCCATTGCTTTAGAATGCCGCATGGCGATGGGCGCAGGGTCGCCGGATGGAAATCAGCAAGTATTGATTCACTGCCGGTGGGCGTCTACCGCTGGGCAGCCCGATGATGCCGATAACATTAAGCAAACGTATGCGATATCAGTGCCTACGGCATCAGTTAATTTCGATGCAAATTTCAGGGTGCCCATTATATTACCGTACTTGACGATACGTGTTGAGAATGATCAGGTTGCAGGGCCGACGGCAACGCCTACGCTTAAATACGGGGAAATCTTCGGCAATCAAGCATGACCATTAGCATACCCGGCTGGGATGAGATCTGGGGTGACCCTAATCTAGCGATAGGAAAACAACCCACCAGTGACGTTGTCTTAAACGACGGTGTTTCTCCTCGGCCCTTAGATTTCCTGTACCTACTGCGAAGAAACGTATTAGATCTAACAGGTAAGACAAAGCTTGCCAGCGAAGGAGTCGCGCCGCCTTACGATGTTGATGTTGATGGGCATCATGGCCTGTTTGATTCAAGCGGCATCTGGAACGATGATTCGGCTTATAACAAGGCGGTAACTGATTATACAGTCTTTGCGATTGGCACTTATCATTCGGGTGGGAAATATTGCACAGTTCAGGAAATCAACACTGGTAGTAATAAACCCGAGCAGATTACTTTAGGCTCTAGCGGCTCATCAGTCCGCATCGGTTATCGGGGCAGAAACGGTAGTACGTATTGGTCACGGTTGAGCGATACAGCATTTTCTGATGGTGATCTTGTTGTGATGGTTGGTCTTCGTCGTGGTGACGAACTACGGCTATTCGTCAGCGGCAAAGATGAAGGGACAACGAGTGGGATTCATGTGGACTCGTGGAGGGCCGAAGCAATTGTTTTGGGTGGCTCGCACAAAGGGTCGGGCGGCTGGAACTACGATTTAAACGGTAATATATATACAGCCGGTGGATTCGAGGGTGCCTGGTCTGATGCTCAGGCGTTGGCGTTTACGCGTGACCCTTATCGTTATTTGTTTAGTACGCGGAATATTTCACCTGCGCCGGGTGTTGCGCCTGCAGCCGGTGGATCGCTAACCGCCAGCGCAGCATGGCGAATCTTAAATCAGCATGAGCAAGATTCAGCGTATAAGATCAAAGCGAAATCCGCGGTTGATTCTGCATACAAGGTATTCGGGCAAACCGCGCAGTCATCTGCATGGCGACTGTTTTCGAGTATTGGGGAGGATTCAGGGTGGAAGATAAAAGGCCAGCTATCACATAACAGTGCATGGAAAACCTTTAACCAGACCGCACAAGGTTCGGCCTGGTCGATCTTTAATCAGCAAGACTCAGATTGTGCGTGGAAAGTGTTTGGCTTGGCGCAAGTCGATACTGATTGGCGTATTTTAAATAGCTCACTGATGCAGGATACTGCGTGGCGGATTCTTGCGAGTAATCAGGCATCGCAGCCAATCGCGTGGAAAATTATAAACACGCTGCAGCAGGCGTCTGCTTATCGATTATTGACGCAGGCGGTACAGGATTCTGGTTGGGCGGTGCTTAACCAGCTGTCACAAGACTCAGGCTGGGCGCTGCTCAACACCACGCAACAGCAGGCGCTGTGGAAGATTCTGGCAACAGAACAGGCCGGCAGTGCTTACAAAATATTAAACAGCGCCAGCGTTGATTCATCCTGGCGTGTGCTCGCACAACAGTTACAGGCAAGTGGTTGGCGGATATTCACTACTGCCGAGATTGATTCGGCGTGGATGGTTGATGGCGTGTTGGTCGTGCCGATCACCAGCATCGAATTCACCGCGAGTCAACGCGACATCATCATATCCGCAACGGAACGAACCATAATATTCACAGGATAGGTAAATAAAATGCCAGCAACATTACAGTTTAATCTTACAGGCGGTGCGGCTAATTCCGATCCAGGCGCTTCATTGGGTGGTGTGCACTCAAGTGTGCAGGTAAGCGCTACAGCGCTGAATAACATATTTGACGATGTGTCGCCTGCTGAAGCATCAGCCGGTGATTCAGAGTATCGAGCCATCGACGTGCAGAACGTTGGCGATGCCATCGCCTCGGGCGTTGAAATCTATATGAGCACAGAAACATCAAGTGCTGATACACAGATCGATATGGGGGCTGTAGCAGCGCCCATCGATAGCACCGAGTCTGTTGTTGATGAGAGTACTGCGCCAGCAAGTGTGACATTTGCACACCGCGTAACAGGAGCAAGGCTTGCGTTGCCTGATATTGCAGCCGGAAGCTATTGTCGTGTTTGGCTCCGCCGTGTGGTCGGTGTTGGGGCAACCAATACTGGTAGCGACCAGGGAACGCTGGCGGTTGATTTCGCCTAATGTCTGACTTCCTGCTCATCACATTTAATGAGGGCGGCACGGGTTATATCAACGCTGACTTTCAAGATAAGAATAAAACATCTCAAGTACCAACATCGGCGCGGTACCGCATTGATTGTAAGACGAACAGTGTCGAGGTCTTAGATTGGACGGCGATTGCAAATCCGCAGTCGGTTCATGAGATCACGATAACCTCAGCCGACAATGCAATCATCGATCAAACACAAGAAGTAGAGACAAAAGAGATCACCGTTGAAGCAACGTATGGTGCCGGGGATGTGATACCGGGGCAGGTTGCATACGGTGTGAAGAACCTAAACAACTATCCATAAGGTTCCGGGGTCCCTGGCACAACACCACCAACCACGGGTAATTGGAACCGTGGAAAGTACAAAATATTCAGGCTTCTTAGCGCCTCGTTGACAGGCATTAAGCCATATAGCCAAGTATAGTTAGTACGTCTTGCGGTACGCGCCCTGTGATGATCAGGAGCTTTCGCCATACGCCGTAGGGAATTTTTCGCGCGCCGCTTTTATATTCGCGGATTCGCCGGTCGCTAGAGAGCCCCAATAGTGGGGCGAGTTTTGCATCACTACCATATTCAGGAAAGTGCTGTTGTAAGTGTTTAAAGTAGGCGTCGACCACGTCTTTATGTGGTGGTTCCCAGCCTTCGTGCTCACGCAATAGATGTGTGCGCGGGTAATCATCTTCGTTGATGGTCTCCTGAGGTGGGTAGTGTTCCGCCTTCAGGTTTTGTTTAAGTGTTTTAATAGCGGCTTTAGTGGCCTCATCAAATATAATTTGTTGCTGATCACTTATGCCAGGTAGATCAATTTTCATAACTGTTTCCTTTTAGTTAAAAAAAAGGTGGGGCCTTGTGGCCCCTCCCTTTACCGTGGTGACAGCTCGATAGATCGAACGTCAGAAACACGGATGTTGACCAAGCTCAGTGTCCCGGTGGCTATCCTTTCCCAGTGGCCTTGGTTGTAAATATTAAGCAAGGCATAAAAAAGGTAGTCCGGTAAGAGAATGTCCGTTCTTTCCACTTTAATCCCGATGTGTTCTTTGTAAAACACTCGGGTGGGAAGTCCAACCATTCTCCCTGAACCCCGTCGAACTAACCAGAAATGTGCATTTGGAAAGTTCGTCCGTATGGTCGCTACATCTGAAAGTTTCATCTCGTTCACCTTCGGTGGCATCGACTAGCCGCCTCTGTAACGAGTGGCTTTCTGCGTGCCACCATGTTTATTATAATAGGCGCATTGCGCCTAAGTGTCAAGTAAAACAAAGCGAATAATCATAAAAGTTTTTAGGTTTCTAAAGGTCTTTTTATAAATCGTCTGGTAATTAAAAAGCTTTGTATTGCAGTCTGGCCAAGCCTTAGCAGGTACAGGCGAGCGGTTAATTTTTCGATCTAACTATATCTAGCGCGGGGCGGGGTTTTTTGTACCGCCTCTTAGAATTCCGCTAGTCGAGTGTGTAAATGCCAACCCAGCTAGAAATTGCTAAGCATCTCGATTTTGTTGATGACCGCAGCGTGCGTGAGGTGCTGCCTAAAGTCGCACGGCAAATCGGCATTGATCATGAAGCTGATGAAAAGTGGTTTCAGACTGCCTCAATGGACCAGATACGTGTTGGCTATGTTCGGCATATGCGTGAGGTGGCGTCCGGGCGCGGTGATCAATACGAGTTAACCCGTGAGCGTACGCGTCTGGTTAAAGAGCAGGCGGATGCTGAAGAGCGCAAGAATTTAGAGGCTGATCTTGTTGTCCGTCATATCGATGTGCTCACTGCAGTGCTTTCACAAACGAGCGTAAAAATAGCAGCCAAGCTTGAGGCTATCCTCGTGCGTATTAAGCGTGAAGTGGGTGACTTGCCGCCTAAAGCGCTGGAAATAATCGAAACAACCATTATCGACGCAAGGAACCAAGCCGAAGCGATGGAGTTAGATTGGGAATACTTTGATGAGATGGAAGAAGCTGCGCGAGGCGGTGAAGAGGGGTCTAGCAGCCCTGAAAGTACCGGAGCCCTTGAGGGCGTCGCAGTGGATGGAAAAGCACTTTTACCTGGTAGCTGAGTCTTCCTATGTAGAACAAGAGTGGCGTTCATTTCCATATCAGTCCGGCATCATCGACATGATGGGCATGGATGCGATTGAAGATTTCGATTGCATCAAATCTGCCCGCGTTGGTTACACCAAAATGCTGGTGGGTGTGCTCTGCTACTTCGCGCAGCACAAGCGCCGTAACTGCGTTATCTATCAGCCGACCGATGGTGACTCAGACGATTTCTGTAAAGATGAAATTGAACCCGCACTGCGTGATGTAAAGATCATGCGCACCGTGTTTCCTAACACGCTGCTAAAGCATAAAGACAACACCCTTCAGAAAAAAAGGGGGTTAGGTGTCGCCATCCACATGAAGGGTGGCACATCCGCAAAGAACTATCGCCGCATTTCGGTTGATGTTTCGGCGATGGATGAGCTAGATGGCTTCGTTCAGGATGTTGACAAAGAAGGTAGCCCGCGCCTGCTAGCAGGTAAGCGCACCGAGGGTGCGACCTTTCCAAAGAAAATACGTGGTTCTACCCCAAAGATAAAAAACTTCTCGATGATCGAGGCAGGGTGGAATGAGGCTAAATTACAGTTAAGGTTTCGGGTGCCTTGCCCCCACTGTGGTGAGCGCATCACCCTGCAGTGGGGCGGTAAAGATAAGCCCTATGGTTTTAAGTGGATCGACGGTGATCCCGCAACCGTTCAGCACCTCTGCAGCAAGTGCACCACGCTATTCAGTCAGTCTGATTACATCAGCGTATCAAAGCAAGGCCGCTGGCAGTCGGATAGTGGTACCTGGTTTGATGAAGCGAATCAGGTATTCAGAAATGCACAGGATGAAGAGGTGCCCGCGCCGATATCGGTGGCCGTGCATGTCTGGACGGCCTACAGCCCGCAAACCACGTGGGTCAAGATTGTTACTGAATTCATTGCTGCCAACAATAAATCGAGCGCAGGAGATGACAGTGAATTAAAAACCTTCATCAACACCACTCTTGGTGAAACATGGGAAGCGGAGGTCGAAGAGACCGACGAAAGTGCGCTCATGGAGCGTGCTGAAGATTACCCGATTGGCGTTGTACCTATGGGTGGCTTGGTATTGGTCGCTGGTGTGGATGTTCAGGGTAATCGTTTTGAGGTTACCGTCTGGGCAATTGGCCGCAATGAAGAGATGTGGGCGGTTGCCTACAAAGTCATTGACGCCAACCCGGCGGTTGAAAGCGAGTGGAATAAACTCGCTGAATATCTTGATGAACCCATACCGCATGCAACGGGTGCGATGCTTAAAATTGAGGGTTCAGGTGTTGATACCGGCGGGCACTTCACTCACCAGACATACATATTCTGTCGTGAAAGAGAAAAAAACACTTATGCCCTAAAAGGCGACAGCCAGCCCGGTAAGCCGATTAAGGCGCGGCGCTCGTGGGTAGATATCAATCACAACGGGCGCGTTATTAAGCGTGGTGTAAAGCTCTGGTTTGTCGGTGTTGATACGGTTAAGGATTTGATCTTCGGTCGGCTGGGTGTCACCGAGCCCGGTCCCGGTTACATCCACTTTTCCAAGGAGCTGCCAGAAACTTTCTATAAGCAGCTAACGGCAGAGGTGCGCATCATGGAGCGCACCAGAGCTAGAGAGCAATATAAGTGGGTTAAGAAAACCGCCGGCATCCGAAACGAGGTGCTTGATTGTACTGGCTACGCGTTGTTCGTTGTTGAGAAGCTAGACCTTCGTGGTTATTCACAGAAAAAGTGGGACAGGCTGGAGGCGGCAATACAGCCCGCCACCACCGATATGTTTGCAGGTCCACAACCAGCCCCGGTCGGTATTGGTAACCCAGAAAAACAGACGCCACGAACCGGTGGTAATCAAGGTAACGACTGGATCAAAACAAGCCCTGGAGGCTGGATTTAATGTCATCCGTAACAGAAGCGCAAACAATGGTAAGTCACTACACCGCTGCAGAACTGAAGGCGTTGGAAGGGCAGAGCTACACTATTAATGGCCGCTCTCTAAATCGTTCTAATCTCACTGAGATTCGTGCGGGGCGTCGTGAGTGGGAGAATAAATTACGTGATGCTCAGGCTAGAAGTAAAGGTGGCTCCAGCTTATTTTCAGTAGTGGATTTTCGCGGATGAATGCTATTGAGCGAATCATAGCTGCCGTCTCGCCCGGTTGGGCGGTTAGTCGTGCAAGCGACCGGCGCGTGCTGGCTGCATATGAAGCGGCAACCCCGTCACGCTTGCGTAAATCCAAAGCCGATAACGCCAGTGGTGATGCGGTGGTGGGTAAATCTGGCGCTGCATTGCGGGGTTATGCGCGACAGCTTGAGCAGAATTATGATCTAGCACAGGGCGTGCTCGATACCTTGGTAGACCGTGTCGTGGGGCCTCGTGGTATTAGCTGGGAGCCGTTACCAAAAAATACCGATGGAACACTCCATGAGGATTTTGCAAAAGAGTTAAAAAAGGTTTGGAAGGAAATAGCGCCAACCCTTAATGTCACGTGGGATCTGGATGACGTTGAAACAGAGCGCTTGGCGGCGCGCACGTTGTTTCGTGATGGTGAATTCCTGGTGCAGTTTCTTGAGGGAAATATTCCGGGGCTAGACCATGGCAGTATCGTACCGTTCTCAATTGAGCTAATCGAGTCTGATCTACTGCCGTTTGATCTGAATGACGAAAAAAAAGGAATCACGCAAGGGGTGGAGCGCAGCGCATGGCTTCGCCCGCGGGCTTACCATCTGCTTAAGCAGCACCCGGGTGGCATGTCTTCACGCTGGGATTTTAACACCAAACGAGTGCCTGCAGAAAAGATGCTGCACCCTAAAATCATCGGGCGTCTTGGGCAGGCTCGCGGGGTTTCAATTTTTTCATCAACCATTATTAGAATTGAAGATTTAAAAGACTATGAAGAGAGTGAGCGTGTTGCGGCCAGAGTGGCGGCGGCGTTAACGGGCTTCATCAAAAAAGGCACGCCAGATTTATATAATGAACCTGATGATGGCAACGCACAGCGCATGATTCACATGCAGCCGGGCATTATTGCTGATGGCTTAAAGCAGGGTGAAGACATTGGCACTATTGAGAGTAACCGGCCATCTGCATTGTTAACGCCTTTCCACTCCATTATGACGCGCCGTGTGGCTGCGGGTACCCGTACTAACTTCAGTAGCATAGCCAAAGAATATAACGGTAACTATTCATCAAGAAAACAAGAGCAGGCAGAGGCTACAGTCGGTTATGAAGGCTTAACAAGGTTTCTGGTTGGGAAGTACTCACGTCCTATTAAACAGCGCGCTATACAGGTTGCAATCATCTCGGGGCGTTTAAAGCTACCGCCAGATTTAGATATTTCAACATTGTTTGATGCGGAATTTAGAGGGCCGGTGGTTCTGTCGCTCGATGCAGAGAAAGATGCAAAAGCTCGCAGAGAGGCTGAACGTGCGGGGCATAAATCGGCTCAGCAGAATATTAGAGATGCAGGTGGTGACCCTGAAGAGGTTCGTAGCCAGAATAAATCATGGCGTGAAAAAAATGATAAAGATGGCTTGGTATTTACCACTGATCCCAAATACGACAATTTAAATATGATCGAAGCCCCGGCACAGTCTGGGGCTTCTTCGTTAAAGCGTAATGACAACGAAGACGAAGACGAAGAGGAAGACGACGATGCCAGCAGCGATTAAAGCCCCCTATCAAATAGTAGCCAAAGGCGCTAATCAGCCTGAAGCTGAGATGCGTATCTTTGGTGATATCGGCGAAGATTTTTGGGGGGAAGGCATTACTGATGAGCGGGTTGCTGCTGATCTTGATGCGCTGAATGATCAGGATCTTCGTGTGAGAGTTAATTCCTACGGTGGTTCTGTTGCGATGGGATTGGCGATTGCCAATGCGATATCAAACTATGCGGGTAAAACTACGGGTGTCATTGAGGGGGTTTCAGCATCTATCAGTTCAATGATCCCTCTGGCTTGTGACCATGTAGAGATTGCAGATAACGCGCGAATGATGGTCCATGGCCCTCATGCTGGTTCATATGGATTCTCAGATGATCACCGTGAAGCAGCTGATATGTTGGATGGTTTTGCTGATGCGATGTCTCGGCTTTACATCAAAAAGACTGGTAAGTCTGCTGATGAAATCATGGGTCTACTAACGGACCGAAAAGATCACTGGTTCGGCGCTGAAGAGGCGCTGGCGTTTGGTCTTGCTGATGAGATCACTGAAGGCTTGCGTGTCGCCGCTCACGGCTTTATGCAGTCACGTTTTGCTCCTTCGGCAATTGCAGCCTTTGGTGAAAAACCCCTTTCCCAATTATTCGATGGAAAACAAAGTTCGACAACAGCGGCGGTCGCTGCTAACAACCCCCAACCAGAAGAGGTAGAAGAAATGCCAGATGCATTAGACAAAGATGATAAGGCGGCCAAACCAAAGGTCGTCGCTAAAACAACTCAGGTAGCTGATCCGAATGTGCCAGCAGCACGCAGCGAGACTGAAGTGCTCGCTGCCAACGACAAGCGCATTGGTGATATCCGCGCTGCCTTCCAGCCCTTTGCAGCGCATGAAGGCGTTCAGGCGTTGCTTGATGGCTTTGTGGGTGACAGCAACATTACAGTAGAGGTAGCCAATAATAAACTGCTGGCGCATCTTGGTAGTGGCACTGAACCGTTGGCGCGTTCACCGCACATCGAGCATGGTGAAGACAGTGCTGATAAGCAGATTAAAGCATCAATGGATGTGTTGTTGGTGCGTGCGGGTGTGCATAACATGCGGGGTAATGGTCAAGATGCCGTGGCAATTAACCTTTCCGGTAATGATTTTCGCGGTGCTACGCTGATGGATCTGGCGCGTGCATCATTACAGCGTGCGGGTGTGAATGCAAAAGGGATGGACAAGCGTGCCATAGTGGCGGCGGCTTTTCAGTCGACCAGTGATTTCCCTGTGTTGCTTGAAAATACCATTCATAAAGTGTTGTTGCAGGCCTATGTGACAACGGCAGATACCTGGTCCCGTTTTTGTAAGGTGGGCTCGGTTTCAGATTTTCGCGCGCACAATCGTTACCGTACAGGGTCAATTGGCAACCTGGATTCGCTGAATGAGAATGGTGAGTTTAAGCACAAGGCGATTCCAGATGGTGAGAAATCAAGCATCACGGCTGGCACCAAGGGTAATATTATTGCCATTACCCGTGAGGCGATCATCAACGATGATCTGCAGGCGCTAACAGACCTTGCGCAGATGTTGGGCCGTGCATTCCGCCGCACCATCGAATCTGCTGTTTATGCATTGTTGGCAGAAAACTCAGGTATGGGGCCATTGCTTGCAGACGGAAAGGCAATATTTCATGCCGATCATAATAACATCGGCGCGGGTGCTGCCATTTCAATGGCATCACTTGAGGCTGATAGTGTGTTGATGTCAGCGCAGAAAGACGTTAGTAATAATGACTTTCTTGATATCTCACCCGATGTGCTGTTGGTGCCTAAGGGTCTACGAGGAACTGCACGCACAATTAACGAGGCGGAGTATGACCCAGACACCGCCAATAAGCTGCATAAGCCCAACATCTCACGCGGTATGTTTAGTGACATTGTTGATACCCAGAGAATGACTGGCACACGACGTTACGCGTTTGCTAGCGTTAACGATGCGCCGGTTATTGAGGTCGCGTTCCTTGATGGCGTTCAAGAGCCGTACATTGAAACCAAAGACGGTTGGAGCACTGATGGTGCGGAGCTGAAAGTCCGGGGTGACTTTGGTGTGGCGGGTATCGATTACCGCGGCGCGGTAACTAACGCAGGCGTTTAATCAATAGCGCTTAATGATGGCCGCTTTCGGGCGGTCTATCCCTAATTAAAATCGAGGAAATTAAAAAATGGCAAATAACCATGTATATAGCGGTAAGCGTCTCACCTACACAAATGGCGGTTCGGCAATTGCCTCGGGTGCTGTTGTTGTAGTTGGTGCGCTTGTTTGTGTAGCGTTAGGCGCTATCGCTAGCGGCGCTGTAGGTGAGTTGGCTGTTGAGGGTGTATGGAATCTACCCAAGCTTGATGCGGCAGTGATCGCACAGGGTGAAGAGGTTGTGTATGACGTATCGTCGAGTTCGTTTGATGATAATGCAATGACCCCTGCTGCTGGTGATGTTTCAAATGCTTGTATTGCCTGGGAAGGTAAGGGTGCCACTTCTGGCGAAACCATCCAGGTGAAAATCAATGTAGGTGTTGGCACGGTCGCATAAGCGGCAGTCTGATAACCCGCAAGCCCTGAATCCTCAGGGCTTGCATTAACCAAAACCAACTAAGAGGAAAGAAACAATGCGAATCAGTCGTATGCTTTCACTCGTCTGCGCGATGCTGGCGAGTTGTTTAATCTTCTCTGGTTCGGCAGTGGCGGATTCTCCGCCGTTGTTCGAGCTGGATGCTATGCAAACGGTAATGGATGGCAAAGCAACGCCAGCCACAGCCCATGTGGCGCGTGAAACGCTAATCGCAAGCGATGGCCTAACCCAGCAGTGTAAAAGCTGCCGCAGTCAAGACGTAAGCGCTCAGGGGGTAGCGTTGCCCTCGGGCAATAACGGCCCGATGTTGACCCTGTTAGCCATCGCACGAGAAACCGATAAATCGACCGCAAATATCAAAGCCTGTAATACCTGCCGCAGCAAATCGAAAGGTGCCTCGGAGGTCGCCTTCCATCGACCGTGGGCGTGGCTAGCAGTTAAATAAACAAGCAATCAGAAGGGCCGGGCTAATGTCCGGCCTTTCTCATAGGGGTGGTGATATGGCGTTTGAAGAGGATATGTCTGTTTTCTTTGATGAGGAAGTTTTTGCAGATAAAGCCATCATCACACCAAAAGGCATCACGCATCCATCGAATAAGTCGGTGGAGGTTAGTGTCATCGCTGAGCAGCGTTATGTAGAAGGCACAAAGGTAGACGGCTACCGCTGGACGATCCAGGGTGATAAATCTGCTTTTGATGCGAAGGGTATCGGTTTCGGTGCGATGGTGACATTGTATAAAAACGACGGTTGTAAGTTGGTTGAGAAGGATATGGAGATCAAAGATCGTGAGCCGGAAGAGTCTGATAATGCCATGACGATGTGGGTGTTGCAGTAGGTGGGTGCATTTACCTTCAGGGTTGATGGTAATTTTGTTGATGTTCGGCGTTATATGAAGGGCATCGAAGCGGGTCTTAGAAAAGATGCGGTAGTGCCTGCTGTTAATAAAACAGCTGCGAGGGTAAAAACGGCGGTTGTCAGGCAAATATCAAAGGAAGCAGGCTCTAAACAAAAGCCTTTGAGAAAGAAGATAGTCGTCATCAAGGCGCGTAAGGGGTCGAGCGCAAGGGCTCGTAACTTCGCGACGGTGGATGCTAGTGAGGCGAAGTCGATTAATCTAATTGAGTATGTTCGTCCAAGTCAGAGAAAAACTAACTTTTTTAATAAGTCCTCAAGAACTAAGCGTGGTGAGAAAAAGTACAAGGCGAAGGGTGTTATTGCCACGGTAGGAAAGAAGCGTAAGACCTATGGCGGTGCATTTATAGGCACTGCTAAAGGCGGTGATCTAAAGGTGTTCCGCAGAATTGGCAGGCGTAGAGACAAGATCACGCAAGTGCCTGGGCCGTCGCCGGGTGCGTATTTTAAAAGGCCAGCGACACATGCATTTATGAGGAAGGTGGCTGAAACCCATTTTCCAGTTGAATTGAATCGCGCTGTGAAAATGGTGATCGCCAGAGAGGCGCGTAAAAACAGATAGGGTGTTTTGGGTAATGGCAGACCACAGAGAAAAACAAGTTATCGATGCTTTTATTTCGACAATTACTGGCCTCGCAACTGCTGGTAATAATGTAGAAGCTGAGCGTGAATTCTCATGGGGTGATGATGTTTCTCATGCCATACAGATAGACCTCGGTCCTGATGATCCGTCTGGTGACAGTGAGCAGTCTTGGCCCCTTGTTGCCAGCTGGACAACGCTGGCTGTCAGGCTTATTCATAAAGGCAGTAAGGCCGATGCATTGGGCGCACTTACGCTCATGCGGGCAGAGGTCGAAGTCGCGCTGATGGCGTACCACGCAGCGCAGACTAATCCGCTCGGGTTAGCTTTCGTCTCCGACATTCGAGAAATCGGTGCTGGTCCAGTGAGTACCGACGAGTGGGACGCAACAGAATCAAACCGTACCATCACCTGGCGCATCCGGTATACCCGTTCGCAATTTGATCCAACTCAATAAAGGAATCAATCATGGCAGAAGAGAAAAAGCCGTTGCAGCTGCAGCCGGCAGGGGTTCGCTTTGTCGGACCCAAGGCGGTAGAGGCAGAGAAGGCGTATAAGACTGCTGAGTCTAGGAAGTTAAAAGCGGCTGAATCTCGCATTGAAAAAGCGAATGCGAAACCTTTGAACCCTGGGCAGGCTGCGCAACCCATAACAGAGGAGGCCACCAGTGCTGACCAGAAAAAGAACGATTAGATGTGCAATCGAGGCGGTTAAAAATGTCGCTGAAACACTAACAGCTGCCGATGCCATTACCGCTGAAAATATCAATGTTGCATTAGCCAATGAAAAGCGCATTGAGCCACCTGCCGTAGGGGCTGATATGGCGGCGGCTAAGTCGCTGTTTGTCAGTGCGCTGGTTGAGGTGACGTTTGATCTGCGCATCAAAGGTGCGGCCGCAGCGTACAGTGCCACGGTGTTGCCTGAGTTAGATGTACCGCTGCAAATCTCGGGTGTTGGTGTCACTGTTGACACCACGCCGAGTGCAGAGAAGGCGACCTATAGCCCTTCCAGCGTGACCAGTACGCATAAAACAGCTACGTTTGAAGTCTATAACGATGGTCTGCTTTATACGATTACAGGTTGCGTTTCTTCGTGGACTGCTGATATCAGCAGTGGTGCGCAGGGTATGGTCTCGTTTACGGTGACTGGGCATTGTACAGGCGTGGTGGACTCTGCTATCCCGGCAGATGCTCCATCGGCAATCGAAGCGCCCAAGGTGATAGGGCTTGGTTTTGATGTTGCTGGTTATGGTGCGGTGATCAGCAGCTTGAAGCTTAAGCCGGGTCTCTCGCCAGTGTGGCCGGATGACATTAATGCGGTCGATGGCTTTGGTGATGCGGTAATCATTGATCGTAAATTCAAAGGTTCATTTGACCCATTGGCAGTGCTAGTGGCCACGCATGACTTCGAAGCTAAGTTCCGTGCCGGTACAGAAATGGCGATTACCACAGGGCTTATCGGTAGTGTTCAGTACAACCAATATCAACACACGTTCGGAAAGGCTTATTACGACGCCATAGGCGGTGGTGACCGTGATGGCATCGCAGCTAATGAAATGGGTTTTGGTGCGTTGCCTGTGTCCGGTGATGATGAATGGGTGTGGGAGTTCAGCTAATGGCAGACGCAAATGATTCAGAAAACTTCGAACCCTTCTGGTTTACGCCGCTTCATTATCAAATTCCTGAGGCGGAGCGTGTCGAGGGTGGGCCTGAGTTTAAAGAAGGTGCGCCACGCTATAAGTTAAAACCGCTCGATGGCATTGAAGTGGCTGATTACATCGGTCGTATCAATGCTAATGAGCGAGGTATGTATGTGTTTAGCTCAGGGGTGGTGGCGAGCCTGATGGTTGGCTTCTGCTCTTCGTGGGAAGGTCTCAAATTTAAAAGTGAGCCGCTTGCGTATGATCTTAAATCGCTCGGTAAAGTGCCGGGGCATGATCTGCACGCTTGTGCGGGTGCGATCATCGATCGCTCATATTTCGCTGAGGACGACCTAAAAAACTAATCACTGCAATCGATGTTCGGCGCAACGCAAAAGACTTTGATTGCAGTACCTGTAAAGAAAAATATTGTGATGCAGAGGGGCGCTATCCCGGCTCATTAGGGCGTGCCCCTTATCCGTTGTGGGAGATAGCGCATCAAGCGCTGGGTGATCAAAAGCTTAAGTTCACAACCTGCCCACTACCCGCTATTACCAGTAAAACAAACTTGTTGCTGATGTTGCATGACAACTACAGGCGCGGGGCATTTTACGATCCAACTAAACCCTACTTCAGGCAGCCCAATTACTACCTGGATGCAATGAAGTTTCTGGAGAATAACCGTGGGTAATCCTGAAGCAAGGTTTGATATCGTCGCTGGGGATAAAACCAGGGCGGCGTTTAAGACCTTTAATGGCAGCCTGAAAACTTCGGGCACCAATGTTAAGCGGCTTACTGCAGGCGTGCTAGGCCTGGTGGGTGTGGGCGGCATTGGTGCGTTGATTAAGGTTAATGCAGATGCGGCGGATTCTAATGCTAAGTTTGCCGACAAGCTGGGTATTTCAACAGAAAAGCTGGCGGGTTTGCGTTATGGCATTGGGCAGATTGCTGGAGATGCCGGTGGTTTTGAAGAGGCATTAACCAAGGCATCTAAAAGGCTGGGTGAATTCAATGCAACCGGTGGCGGTGCTGGTGCGGTCTGGTTAAAGAAACTAAGCCTGGATACGCAGGAGCTTGCGCAGTTAAAGCCTGATGAGCTGTTTTTAAAATATGCGGAGTCGGTTCGTGGGCTGAATGACCGTGGACAGCAGTTGGCGGCCATGTCTGCGTTGATGGGTGATGAGTCGCGTAAGTTCATTACCGTTATTGATGAAGGGCCGGATGCATTGCTCGCTTATGCAGCAGAGGCTGAGGCGTTAGGTATTGCGCTTAATCGTGTTGATACCGCGAAGATTGAAGCGGCTAACGATGCCATCGACCGTTCATCTAAGGTGTTCGCGGGTGTTGGCACGCGCATGGCAGTGGAGCTTGCGCCTTTCTTTGAGGTTGCTTCCAATAATTTTGCAGATCTTGCTGTTGAGAACAATGGTTTTAGAGATCAAATTCTTAGTGGAACAGAGGCCATTGCCATAGGTGTTGGTTACCTTGGTAATTCATGGCGTGGCTGGGAGTTAATCTGGAAAGGCTTAGCGGTCGGTTGGCTTGATTTTCAGTCGGGCACGATGGACGGCCTTGCTGCAATGGATCGTGGCATAACAAGTGTGGCGGATATTCTGCCGGGGCTGGATGCCGCGCCCAATGAAGACCTTCAGAAGTGGGCGATATCGGGCCGTGTTGAGTTAGGTGCGGCACGCGCAGAGCTGCTTGTGTTGGCAAGTGCGCCGATGCCGGTTGACCAGGTAAAGGCGTTTTTTGATACCGTGCGCGCAGAGTCTCAGGCTGCGGGTGAAGAGGTGGCGGCTAAGCGTAAAGCGTTAGTTGAGGGTTTTTCAGGTGGTGAAGAAGGTGGTGATTCTGGTGGTATGACAGCTGCGCAGGAAAAGGCGCTGTCTACTCATCGTCTCTTTCTAGCTGGCCGTATCGAAGCAACCGAGCAAGCTGGAAAGTCTGAGAATCAACGGTTCTTTGAGTCGCTTCAAAACCGAGAGTTGATGCTTCAAGAGGCGCAGGCTCGCGGGGTTGGGTCTGAAGAGCGTAACGCTGAATTGTTGGTTGGGATTACTCAGCAGCGTGAAGCCAAAGTCTTATCGATCACGCGGGCGGCAATCAAGGAAAATGAAAAGGCAGAAAAGGCGCGAGCTAAAGCGCGTATAGGCATCGCAACCGGCATGCTCGGTAACTTGAGTACGCTGATGAACAGCGACTCAAAAAAGCAGTTCGAGTTGGGTAAAAAGGCGGCGCTGGCAGGCGCATTGGTCTCGGGTGCTGAGGCGGTGGTGTCAAGTTACGCAGCGGGTGCAAAGATTGGTGGCCCATGGTTAGGTGCGGCTTATGCGGCAACAGCGGCTATCGCAACCAAGATGCATATCGATGCGATCCGTTCACGCCAGTTTGGTGGTGGCGGTGCTGTTAGTGGTGGCGGTGGTGCGGGTGGCGGTGCGCAGCCTGTTTTTAATGCGGACCCGATTTCGGGTTTGCCGTCTCAGCAGCAACAGTCCGGGGCGGTCTCTAATATCTATATCCCCGATTTGCCGCCGTCTGGCAATGTCTCTGTTGAGATGGTGGATGCAATGCTGGATGCGATTGAAGACCGAATCAAGAATGGCGATAAGGTGATTATCCATCGTGGTTCTAGGCAGGCTCAGGAGATATTGGCTGCGTAATTAGATGTTTTGTTTCGTGGCGTCAACTCGTTGCATAAATGAGTGGAAGCCGCGGATCGCGGCGCTTGCCTTATCCGCTGTAAAATCGCCATCGGCATACGTTCCAGCAAGGTTCAGTCTTACTTTCACAGATTGTGATGAAAGTAATTTCTCTATAAAGGTGCGTGTAGTGAGAAAGCGTTTGCTTGATGTGTCGCTAATGATTCCGCCTGTGGTGGATATCTCATAGTCGGTTAAACTGTTTGCAGCGCTTAGCGATGTTATTTCGCCGTCGATATTGAAGAGTAGGCTATTGTTATTTTCGATTCGTTCTAGTCCGGAAACCGTTGCAGTGATCACAATCTTATCTTTCAGTTTTGTGTTCCAGAAAAGCCCTAATTGAATTGCGCTGCCGCTGAAAGTATCGGTGCTTCCATAGACAAGTCCTGGTTCCATTGATAGCTCTGTTGACCCGTCAAACGTTGATTCTGTCTGTCGGATGTTGTTCGGCATGCCAGCCATGCAGCCAATTAGCATGCTAGCAAGCGCTACCGTTATCAGTTTTTTCATTGCAATGGTCTCGGGTTGTGGTAGTGCTATTCTTGGTCTTATCGGGTTCATCTGTCAATGTGAAAAATCATCTCGTTATAGTTCGGTCTAAATTACTGATAAAAATCAACCACTAAACCCGCTTCGGCGGGTTTTTTACTTTGTGCCCTTTGGGTATTGCCCGGAATTCAATGACCACACTCACCTTTTTTGCTAAACGAAACATCGTTACTGCGCCTTACCTGGTCGCGGGTGCTGATATATCGGCATCGGATGTTGATAATTCGTTCGACAGCGTTACTACTGATCTCTCAGGCATTGCTGATGATTATTGGCTGTATGTGTTGGCGGGTGCTAATGCTGGCTGGCACCAGGTGGTGACTGCGCTCACCAATAAAATCACCACCACCTCTGTGCTTGTTACTGAGGCTGCTGGTACCAACATCACGCTCGATGGTTATGAGCATGGTCAGGGCGCGCAGTACCAGCTTGAGACGGCATCGCAAATGATCATGGATACCGAGGTGCCAATTGGCCCACGTCCAAAGCGGGCGCTTAACGGTACGCCTGAAACCATCATCCATCGCATTGATACTTTATGGGATATTCAAACCGGCATCATCATGCCTGAGGATGTGAAGTATTGGGATGAATTCAAGCGCTCGGTATTGGGTGGTGAAACTTTCACGCTAGATCCTTACGGTACCATTGCTGTGCCTGTTGATCCTGTATCGGTAGTGCTGGATGTTCGCTCGCTCAAGTTGGAGCGTGTGCAAAACTCACAGATGCGCCAGCTTTCATTCAAGGCGCGTGAAATCTAATGCGCGCAGATTCCCTTGCCTTAATCGATGCTAATGCAGCCAACGAAAAAGAGCCTCGTTATCTAATCGTTCAGTCTTTGGATGATGCGGATACCGATCTGCTTTACTTGCCATCGCACGATGATGTTGCGTTGCCCGGTGGTGGCACGGTGCTCACGGGTTTAATTGAAGGGCTGTCGGCTACCAGTCAAAAACTTAACCCGGATCAGGGTCGTGCAGAAATCGGCTCGATTAATTATAAGATTGTCGATGTAGATGCGCAGCTCACTATCTATCTAAGCACCAAATATGGCTTTGGCTATAGTATTTTTGGTAAACGCACGCAGGTCTATTTCGGTTACAAAGGTTTTGAGTGGGCTGATTATGTGCTGGTGCAAACTCAGCAGGTAAGCAGTAATGAATATCACGATGGTATTTACTCAGTGGGTTGTCATGATATTCAGCGTGCCACGCGTAAGGATATTTTCGAGCCTAAAAAAACCAAACTAACCGCCCAGATACTGGCCTCAGATACGGTCGATGGTGCTGGGTCGCCGATACCGTTTACCTTGTCTGCTGTCAGTACCGCTGAGTTTGAGATGGTGGCGCACGGCAGCAGTTATTCTGACGCGCCCAATCTAACGGTTGGTTATCTGCGCATTAAAGATACCTTTATCCGTTACAACGGAAAAACGGCCGGTGAATACACAGGTTGTGTGGTGGTGTTTGGCACTCGTATGGAAACGTTTGATGCCGGTGAAGATGTCGAAGAGGTTATCTACCTTGAGATGCCAGCGCCAAAGCTTGCCTATGCCGTGCTCACGGGTATTCTGCATAATCAGGGCGGCGCTACGTTGCCGGCGCATTGGCATTTGGGTATTGATCCCTCGCTGGTGCGACTTTCTGACTTTACCAGTCGAATCGATTGGTGGGATGGAAACAACGACAGCGCAACCATTCCGCTGCGTTTTTGGGGTGAAACCAGAACCGATGGTAAGCGGTTTTTAGAAGAGCAAATCTACCTGGTAATGGGCGCGTATTCGCCAGTTTATGCCGATGGTGCGTTGGGCTTTCGTAGCATGGTATCGATCATCCCGAATGCGCCTACTGCGTTAGAGTTGAATACTTCTAATGTGGAGAGTTATGGGCCGCTGAAGCATGACTATTCATCGCTGCACAATCAGATTCGAATTCTCTGGAGTTGGGATCCTATAAAAGAAAAATTTGCGCGCGATAATCTACTGATTGGCGCTAATAGCATCGGGCAGCACGGCCCTTCAGATGTGTTAACCATTGAGGCGCGAGGGCTGCACGGATCAATCCATGCCGAAGAATTTCTTAACGTTCGTTTTAATTCCATCGCGGATCGTTACCTTAATCCGCTTGAGCGCATTAAGCTTGTTATTCGTTTTGGTTTGAATGGTATCGAGATCGGCGATGTACCGCGTGTGAGCCTTGATGAAGTGCGAGACTTCGTGAGCAATGAGCCGCTTAGGCTATACCGCGCGATGGAAGTGCAGCAAGTGCGGGTGGACTGGCTTAATGGTGGGCTGAGTCTGGATCTGTTTGGCTCTACTAGCCGTGGTGAAACGCTGTCGTTGGCGTCTACTGCGGTGCTGCCAGATGCGCATTACATCGAAAATTCAAACGGTGAAATAGATTTAAAAGCGTACCTGGATAATAGGTATGGTGCCGGTGTTGTTTTTGATGACGTAACGACGCCGGGTGTTGGGCATTTTATCGCTGATTGTGAATTGCCTGGTGCGGCGCTGATGAGTGATGCGCTTTATTACTATGATGGCTCGCTGCATGTTGATGGTGGTGTGGTGGTCACAATCACAAAGAACGTGTGGTTGCGCCGTCGTGGGCACTTGCAGATTGATGGTGAGATTGATGGTGTTGGGCGGGGGCTGCCCGGGTCGCCTGCCTATACAGAGGTGCCTTCTGACGCAGAAGAAAGGGCTAATGTGCTGAATGGTGTTGGTGTTGCTGGTTATTTTGGTGCGACGCATGCGGGTGGCTTTTTATCGAAAAGTGATCCTACATTTAATTTTACATCGGGTTTATTGCATTCGAATAACTCGAGGTCTCAGGGTAGTTATGATATTCCCTATGCGGTTCCACCGTCGGTGGTCACGGTTAAAACTCTACCTAGATATGAGATAGCTTATGTTGATGGGGTTCTCGTTGGGATGCCTGATAATCTAATGGGTAGTGCAGGAGGGGGGGGTGGTGCAGCTATGCGCCGTCCTGCTGGTAGCACTTTTGTTGTACTACAGCCTGGTGGAGATGGTGGGGCTGGCGGCGCTGGCTTTATTTCTGAGGGGCGAGGGGTGTCTTTTGGCGCAAGTGGGCGTATTGATTTAAGTGGTGCCTCCGGTGCGCCTGGTGTGTTGGACGCTACTTATCAGATGTATTCAAGCGGTGGTGCGGGCGGTGCTCCTGGGGGCTGGCTTGACATTGAAGACGGTGATAGCCCGGTGGTTGCGCTGGGGAGATTTATCGCTAACCAGGGAGTTACGCCTGTTAGTGGTAATCGTGTAACGGCAAACCCGTGGAGCTTTACACCCGATCATTTTCATCAGGTTGATTTTAATGACGTGGATCTGCCTGTTTCTAGTTTTTTCCCTGGGTTCAATGGTGCAATTGATCAGTCTAAAGAGGCTCATGTTTCAGTGCCTATCATCGGCGGCGAAACGCCAGTAGCCGATCCAGACATTGGCATACTTACTGCGCCCACTGGTATCTCAGTTGCCACTGGTAACGCAGCGCTAGACCGCCATGACGACGGCACAATCATTGCTGGTGTGCGCTTGTCCTGGGTGCCTAGCGTTGACAGTCGCACGCTTGGTTATGAGGTGCGGTACAAGCTCAGTAGCGATACAGAATACCGTTACACGCCGCTGGTGATTGGGCGTGAAGCAATCGAAGCGTTCATCAGCGGGCTAATCAGTGGTGCTGTGATGGATTTCGGTGTGCGCGCGGCGGGTGCGGATCGCATCAAATCTAACTGGATTGATGCGCTGAGTGAAACGATCATAGGCAAAGAAGAGTTGCCCACTGGTATGACCGGTCTTGTGGTCTCACAATCGGGCGGTGGGCCGGTGGTGATTACCTGTGATGAGGTCATTCATGCAGCATTGCCAGACTTTGCAGGTAACGTTTACCGCTTTGGGCCGCAAGATGATGCGTTGACCTGGGGCGATGCGACGCCAATCAACACCAAGCCGGATTCAGACAATGTAACGGATGCTTCTTTGCCGCCGGGTGATCATCGTATCTTTGGTAAAAGGCAAGATATGGGCGGGCGGCAATCGCTGAATGCGGTCTATCAAGATATAACAATCACGACCGACTATAACGCGATATCGGATGTTCAGCAGTTCCCTGGTTGGCCGGGAACGCTCACTAATTTTGTGATTAATCATGATGGGAAGTTGTTGCCAAGCAGCACCATGCTTGCTAGTGAGTTAACAGAAGAAGAGATTTACAACACCTTCATTCCTCATCCAGAGGCGATATGTACCTATGATACTCTCGTTTATGATTTAGGTTTTGACACCACTGCGCGTATTTTCGCAGATATAGCCTCGCACCTTGGCCCTGGCGCAACTGGCATTGCAAACCCGAAATTACAGGTTAAATATACAACCGATGCGGGCGCGTGGACTGATTGGGTTGATTGGGTGTCGGGTGAGGCGCTATGCCGGTATGTGCAGTTTCGCTTATTGCTGGATACCAGTGTGGGCGTAGCGGTAATCGACTCAATGCGCTGCGTGGCGGATCTAAAGGAGTGGTCGCAACACATGGCGGGCGTGGCGATTGGCACCGCTGGCACAGTGGTCACGTTTGATCGGCCGTACCACTTGCCGCCGTTTGCGAGTGTTCAGCTAGCCGGTAGCGTTGCAACTAGTGTTCGTCGTCGAAACATAACGGCCACGAGCATGCTAGTAGAAACGCTTGATGCAAACGGCGCGCTGGTAGCGGATGTTGTGGATATTGATCTGAAAGGAGTTTGATAGTGGTAAAAACATATGAGCAGCCTGTATATGGTAGCGATGCGTTTCCTGATTATTTTGTTAACGGGGATAATGCGCTAGCTGTACATCACGGCATAGCGGGTGCATTTGCCGCGCATGCGGCGGCGGTGCCAGATATGACAGCGGTGGTGGATGCAGGGCTGGTGCAGTTTGGGGCTGCGCTTGTTGAGCAAGCGCAGCAAACAACGGGGGTTATCACCGCGCCTGTTACTAACCCGCGTAATGATATTGTTGTGGTTGATAGTGCGACGGGTGTTGTTTCGGTGGTTGCGGGTGTTGAGGCAGTGAGTCCGGCTGATCCGGCAATTCCAGCAGGGAAAAGCCCTGTGGCCAGGGTAAAGCTTTTAACGTCCACGACAGTCATTACTAATACTATTATTGATGATCTTCGGCCGTTGATTAGAGGTGCATCGTCAAATAAACAAGGAGCTGATTTAGCAGTGGCAGACGCGTTACCGCTTTTGGATGACGGTGATTGGAATTTTGTTGTTTCAGGTTCTGGCGGCAGTATTACGTCGTTTGACTCCGTAAGTTTGGGAGCAATTAAAACACTTGTTTTTGATGTCGATGCAGAGCTTGTGGACGGTCAAGATTTGGTACTCCCCGGTGGCGTTGATATTTCCGTCGAGGCGGGTGCTGTGCTGCAATTTGTTGAGTATGTAGTGGGCCGTTGGAAGTGCACTGGTTACCTGCCGGGCGGCGCATCGAATGGTAAACTTGCATTTAAAGATAATACTCAATGGTACTCTAGTACCACGTTAGTCGGTGACCTTGAGCTTGCTGATTTCTTTTTAGCTGCTAGTGGTCGTTATAAAGTCGACGGTTATTTGCCCGTGGTGAGCGGGAGCGCCAGCCCTAACTTTAAATTTTCATTCTCTGATTTGGGCGGCGGCGATGGAGGCTATATCTCTGTTAGAGCCATGACAGGGACGTCGCAAGCTGTATACCAGGGCGAGGTGGATGATGTTTTTACCGTCAATCTATCGCAGAATATCTATACGGGTATACATATAACTGGGGTTGTTAATGTCGGTGCATCGGCTCGGAACGTTACCTTGCAGGCTGGCACGGTGTCATCTAGTATCATTGCAGGCCTGCTGGCGGGCGCTTATCTTAAGTTTAAAAAGATGAGGCAGGGTTAGCTGTGGCGGTTTACTGGGCGTATTGCATGCGCATATTGCTAATAGTCACGCTTACGCAAATAGCTGGCTGCACAATCAGCGCGGGTCTTGCTGTGCATGACAATGATTTTGACTCATTTAAGACAAGTAACCCTATCGGCGTGGTCAGAGGGGAAACAACAGCCAGGCTGCCATTTGGCGCAAAAGGTTTTTGCATGCATGCGTCCGGCATCCCTGATAAAGAGCGGGGTGGGTATGGCCTTAATATGTGCGGTGGGATGGTGCGGATTTGGTGAGTTTAAAAGCTTTCCGGAACTAACGTGTAAGTGTTTGTATTTGTTAGGTGGTAAACTGCACTTTCGGGCGCTGTTTTTTGCCGCTAAAAAGAACTTAACAGGTTGATGTTTATGGAAAATGTAAAGGTTTTGTTTGTTTGCATGGGCAATCTTTGCCGGTCTATTATCCTTGGGTAACGTTCAGTACCTTTTGCCTTATCTCTTTGCGTTTTTTAAGATCGTCCGATGCAATCACTAGCGCAACTTCACGTAGTAAGTTCATCAGTTTGAAATTCTCAGCTTCAATCGAGTGAATGTCGATTGTTATTTCCGCTGCCTGCTTAGTGAAGTGCGGGTGTTTCTGGATGGTTTTTAGGGCGTCTGCTGTTGGTTTTTTCATATTGCAAAATCAATGAATCGTGGTTGAAGTAATTAACATGGGGAAATTCCATGTTTAAAATAGCCCCTCGGGTGGCGAGGGGCTGGTGGTAACGCTACAAGCGGCTACTTTTTCCGCTTGCCTTTTGTCTCATCCTGCCCAAGCACGCACGCAGCAAGCTGCCTAGCTTCTGCCTCCGTAGGTGTCTTCTTTTTTGATAGTACTAGTGAGGCAAGGGTGGACATTTTATCTGATGATTGTTTTTTAGCCATTGTTATAAACTCCAATATTGTTGTTTAGAGAAATATTTCAAGTCGTGACAAGGCAAACAAAATGGTCTAGTATTTCATTTGTTGGCCACGGTTGTTGCTTACCCTAATAAGGTAAGCGCTGCTGGTTCAACTTCACTCAACTCAATGAGGAAGCGCCACTGCTGGATTGCAAGGTCCATGGTGTTCTCCTTTTTTAATGTGCCTCGACGACACGGTTAGTGAAAAGGGGGTGTTTCAAGCATCCCCTGCTTTTTCATAAGCCCGTTAAATCTGAGCTCGTTCTCTTCTGTATTTTTCAATTCACGTACAACGCCTTGATAGTGAATCATAAAAACTCAACATCTTGTGTTTATGTAGGTAGCCTAAAGTTAATTAAGAGTCCCGTCAACCACCAGAATAGAAAATTTCTGGTGTGTTGGTAGCATTAAATATCAAATAATAACAATAGCATAGAGAGCATCACCCCTTTTTTTATAGGGTGGTTTTGTTCGAGAAACTGAAAAAGCTGCAATTTAACGCGACCACTACATGTAGTGTTTTCGCCAGTCGCTAGCTTAATAGAATTAAGTACTTACAGGTGACAGCAACCCGCGCGTATAGTACAAACGCCAATAGGAAAACTTGTTGGTTTGTTAATGTGAAGTGATGCTGAGTGTGTCTGGGTACGAACCAGGCGATCGGTGAGGTGTAAGGGGTTTGTTAGTACTGGCAATACCTGGCGCTTGAATCACTTGCTGGCTTTGATTAGCAGGGCTTCGGTTAATAACTCCTAAGCGCTACCTGGCTATCAGGTTAAAACAGCGTTTCCAGATATCTTTTTTGCCGGGTAATGTTGACCAAAAAGCAGACCAACCCCAGCCCATTCCAGCCCACCGGAGACCGTTTGCCGGTCTACGATGGTTTCTAACTTATTGATATTTAACGATTGTATGGTGGAGGTGGGGGGAGTCGAACTGCCGTCCGTTCTTTTTGAATCAATCACTTGCAGAGCCATGTTGACCAGATGCAGACCAAGCGGCGGCGGACTTTTCGCCTGCGCTGGTGTTGTTGTTGGGTA